>ENA-OUQK01000239-OUQK01000239.1-human-gut-metagenome-genome-assembly--contig:-NODE-239-length-37946-cov-10.018342_pt1 | contig 37946 bp, 26 predicted proteins | sample MGYA00237954_ERZ548842 | MGnify/ENA primary metagenome ERZ548842 (study PRJEB26490, sample SAMN05194704) | human gut metagenome | biome: terrestrial biome; feature: human-associated habitat; material... | reverse complement strand
GATTTTCTTTTGTTCTGATGTCAATGCATGTGGATAATCGCTGAACATATTAAATTCTGTTTTCTTATCAAAAGAAAACACCCATTCACCCTTTCTTCTAGGATTATCTAGCCACCATATTTTGTCATTGGGATTATTTTTAAACCACTTACTCGATTGTTCCATGTTATCCCTTCTTTCCTTCTTCGTATCCTTAGTATATCAACAAGGCAACCTTAAGGAAATCTGCCTTAAATCCATTTTGTTTGACATATATAGCATTTCTATTTATCATTTTAATTAAACAGAGCAAATTTCAAATCATCCAACACTTGGAATTGGAATGAATTGAACGATGCTGGTACAAAGAGCATATATCATGTCGTCTGGCAATTGCGACCAGTGGGACATGATATTATGCTCTATTTTTTTATCACATATGAAACTAACATTTAGGTTTAGTCTCATATGTGATAAAAGGAAGGGTTTGTACCTTCCTTTTAAAAATTAATCTTCACTTCTGCGAATCTTGCGAACCGTTGCGATCGAAGCACCTAATGCGATAACAACAATACCTAACATCATATACATCATGTCTTTGTTTTTAGCAGTACCAGTATTTACACTAGGCAACAAGACATTCTGGTATACGATTGAATAACGATGATTATCATCTACGTGTACTTCCTTGTCATTTACAAACAATCCTTCGTCCGTAAATTTAACCTTTACAACCTCATCTGATAACTTATATCCTTGCGGAGCACTTGACTCTTTGATATAAGTTGTTCCATAACGAATCAAGAATTCAGCAGTACCAGTTTCCTGATCACCTGCGATAGTTTCAAGTTTTGAACTTTCAGCACAGTTTTCTTGTGAATATGAAGTGAATTCAAATTTGTTTGACTTGATATTCTGTCCAGTTACACTGTCAACCTTGTTCACCAAGATACGTGGTAAAGCAGTATGTTTTGGATATACTGTTACATCATACTGGAACAATTCGTCTTCATCATCCCATGTTGGAATTCCAACAATAAATGGAGTGATTGTTTCAAAATCAGCCAAATCTTCAACATAGACTAGATACACACCAACAGGAAGATCTTTGCAAGTTGCTTTCCCTTCTTCGTCCGTTGTCATTTCATAGTCAGGAGTTTCAACTTTTTTTGCCATGTCTTTGGCAACTTTGTCGATCTCGTCCGCTGTTTTAATCTCATTCAAGTCCAAATCCTTATCTGCAAAAGGTTTATATTTAATGATATATTCGCCTTTTACAATATCCGCAATTTGAACTACACCAAATTTAACATTTTCTTTGGAAAGGTATTTATCATATGGGTCTGTTAATTCCACTGAAATTGACCCTAATCCATTATCAGGTACTTTAGTCAAATCTTCTTCAGGTAGAATTGTAACATCCCCTACTTCTGGATTATCTGTAATATCTTTAGCCTGTAGATTTAAGCATGGTACTAATACTAGCATCAAGCTCAAGGCTAAACCGATTTTCTTCAGAATCTTCATGACTTTAACTTTCTCTCCTTTCTCTTATTAAAAATAAATCTAACAATCAACATAAATACAATCAAAAATGGAAGTGCTGTAAATAACAACTCTCGCCAGCTCATCATTTCTGGTTCAATGGCTTCTTTTTTCTTTTCACTGTATGGTACACGTTTACCAGTCAAAATCAGTCTGTGCGTGTTGACTCCATACGGTGTACAAGTCAACAAAGTCACAAGGTCCTTGCCTTCTTCTATTCCAAGAACATCAGGAGCTTCCTCTTTTTTTACAATCTCAATTTTATATATCTGGTAAGCTAATGTTTTGTTACCTACATGGATATAAAACAAATCATCTTTTTTTAATTCATCCAGCCTTGTAAAAAGCTTTGCGTTTGGCAAACCCCTATGACCTGTAAGAACAGTACGTGTATTTTCCCCGCCGACTGGGAATGATGAGTTCTGTAAATGACCTACACCATTTGACAACACATCATCACTTGTTCCGTGGTAAATTGGAAGGTCAACGCCTATCTTTGGTATCTCTATCGAACCCATGATGCCTTTACCAGTCAGATTTAAAATACTTTCGTAGTTTTCGTCTGAAAGTATCTCAGTATCAATGTTTCCGACTGATGCACCTCTGGTTTGAAATAACATATCATTGTACTTTTGAGCCGATTGTATCTGCTCTTTGACTTTTGATTTGTCAGTTTGTTTTACTTCACTTTCATATGTGGATATCATGTTGTTTTGTTGAATACCACTATGAATACTCGATACCAGTGGAATCGAACATAAAGATATTCCGATTACAATCAGTAAACGAACTGTCCAACTGGTTTCCTTGATAGCTTTAATAATCGACTTCAATATCAGCACCTCCAAAAATGAAAAGGTGGCAGTACTGCCATCCTATTCATTTATTCAAAAATTAGTCTTTATTTGCTTTTTTTCTTTTTTTATCTAACGCCAATGCACCAACTACAGTGATTGTACCTGCGCCTAGACAAATCATTGTTAAGTTAGAACCAGTGATTGGCAATTTAGTACCTACGTAGTTGACTACAGTGATGTTAGCAGAACCATCTGTTACATCTGTTTTTAAGTTTGTATCGCTTTCTTTGTAAGCACCGTTTAAGAATTCCTTAACATGAGCAGTTGCTTCTAATGTTTTTAAAGTCTTGTCAGTAGCACCTTCACCTGCGTTGTAGTTATTACGTTCATCAGTGAATGTTGGTTTGATTGTAATTACGATTGGATCTTGTAATTCTCTATATCCCGCAGGAGAATCAGTTTCCTTCAAATAGTATGTTCCTTGGTCTAAACCTAAGATAGTGAATACACCTTTTGCATCTGAAGCCATTTCTACTGCACTGCTAGGGTGTGCTCCTCCAGTGTGGTCAGTTCCACCTAAAGAATCACGGTTCATAACAACATATCCGTTTGGAGATTCCTTAACATACACTTCATTTGTGCAGTTTTCATCACTGTATAGACGGAATTTAGCATTCTTCAATAATTTGTTGTGGTTGTTGACCTTTAAACCATTGATCTTATAAGTGAAGCAAACTACTGTATCCCAAGGAGTTGTTCCTGTAGAACCATTTCCATCACTGTCTGGGTTGTTGCTATATTCAAGGCGAACAGCATTTTCAAATCCAGCACGACCAGTACGAGTCGATGCATTGTCATTCAATGTTGCATTATAGTTTAAACGAACAGATTGGCCATAAGTATTTTCGTTGTTGTTGTTCATTCCTTCTGAGAATTGTTTGTCAACGATAGCTTTTAAATCTGGAATTTCTGCATAGAATGTATCTTCACCACTATTTTCAACAACTTTAAATTCATTACTCTTTAATGTATATGATTTCTTGTTGCTTGAAATTGTGATAGAAACAGAGTCTTTATTGAAAGTCAATGCATTGTCCATCTTGTCATGGAAAATCATTTTATATGTTTGATATCCATTCATGTCTGGTACATATGTATCGTGGTAGTAAGGAACTGTCTGTCCAATTTCATAGTCCCCAATATCATTCCATCCTACATTGTTGTCATCTTCATTGATTTTCTTAATCAAAGTAGGATAATCGGATTTGATATTAACCTGAGCATTAGGATTTGCTGTATTTGTTAAAATCAATGAAGCTGCTGAATGTGTATCCTGTACAGCAGTAACTTCATCTGTTAAATAATAACCATATCCCAATCCACTGAACTTAACAGAACCATCGACTGCATTTACAGCTGTAACATTAACTGTATTTGGAGAAAGACCTTCCTTAACAAGTTCATCTCTTAAAGCTTCTACAAAGTGACGATAATTGCTGTAACGGCCTTCTAATTTTTGATCTGCCTGAGCACCTTCCACTTTGTTTGTATTTAAAGTTTGAATATAGTCAATTACATCATATTCTGTTACTGAAGAGGCAGATTTGTTGATTTTCTTACCAACAACAGTCTGTAAAGCTGTTTTGTAATCATTGTTCCATGTATAGTTGATTGATTCATTATCCACTGCATTTTCAGCGTCAAATAATTTATATACGTTAAATTTTTTACCAACTAGAGATTGTCCTGCATTTGGTGTAATGGTAATAGAAGCATTACCTTTACCAAAATCAGCAACTCCGTTTGGAGTCGCATAAGTTTGCGTTGCTTCAGCAGCATAGACTGGAGTCACTAATTGGGCAACACAAGTTGCTACAGGACTTAAAGTCATAGACAATGCAGTTAATCCTGCAAAAACCACATTTTTTGTTTTCATTTTAATATCCCTCTTTCTTCATTATTTAGAAATCATTTTATCTTTTTTAGATTTATATAAAGCAAAAGCTATTACGGCAACACCTAATCCAATTAATAGGATTGTTCCATTTGAACCTGTTTCAGGCAATAACTGTGTTGTTTTGTTTGTAATATCCACCGCAACTACACGATCCTTTTTAGATCCTTCTAGTCGAACATTACCAGATGTCTTAGATGTATCGTATTTAATTCCATCGACTGTAAATTCAAATGTGTTTGTCTGAGGTGTAGCTTTTACATATACGGAATGTACATATGCATTCCCGTTTTCGTCTACTGGAATTCTATAGCCTTGAGGGGCTTTCGTTTCCTTGAAGTAGTATGTCTTTTCTACATCCAGATTTTTGAAAGTCAATAATCCTTTGTCATCTGAAATCTGTGTATCAACTACATTCTTGCAATCTGCATCACTGTATAGACGGAATTCAGCACCTTTTAAGACTTTTCCGTGTTCATTTGTTTTTGTAATTTTCAAATTGAAAGGATTTACCTTATTACCAAATGTAGCATATCCGTCCCCTGAATCTTTTGTACCATGTGTTACAAGACTGTTTGTTCCAGATGTAAATGTGATTGTACCTGTACCAGAAGCTACGTTGAATACAACTTCGTTTGGATTTAACTGATATCCATCAGGTGATTTGATTTCCTTGATTTTGTGAGTTCCAGAAGCCAAACCTGTAATCGTAATTTCACCACTGCCATTTGTTGTTAAATCTTCCGTTGAACCATTTGGCAATGTGTGACGGAATACTGCACCGCTGACAGGTGTAGAAGTTCCTGCCTGTACCTTCTTGATGTTAAACTTGATTACTTTTTCGTTGACTGTAGGCATATTGAATGTATCTACATCTTCTACACTTCCTTTTGTTGTGATTTTCCTTACAAAAACCTCATTGTTGATAAAGTAGCCTGTCGGAGCTTTAGTTTCCTGAATCGTGATCGTACCTACTGGTAATGTTGCATCTCCATTAGAAGCATAATAGAAATCATCTCCTGATACTTTATAACCTTTCGCTAAATCACAATATCCATCTGAATCAGTTTTTAAAACCCATGAACGAGATGGGACCTGACCTGATTTAGCAGGATCGGAATCATACAATCCCTTATAGTATTTAATTGTAAATTCAGCACCTGCAAGGCTGGCACTACCCTGTGGCTTGTTCTTGTTGGTTTCTTTGTCTACTTTTCCAAGTAAAATACCAACTGGATCGGATTGAGGATAATCTTTAAATTCACCATTTGAGCCAATCCAAGAACTTTCATTTGCTTTTACTACAACTGAAACAACAGAATTATTCAAAGCATAACCTTTTGGATTCTTAGTTTCCTTTAGATAATATGTTCCTGCATCCAGTTCAATTTCATTTGACCAGTCCTTGTATTTTTCAGAACTGTCATACTTCCCAATCGTTAACGTATTCACTTTATTTTTATCGGCTTTTGCATCAGCTTCTGTCTTATACACTCCGTATTCAGCTCCCTGCAATGAGTAGCAAGGGTTGTTATCTGTGATAGCTGGGTTTGCAGAAGTCTTTTTAATGCAAAGTTTACCTTTAGACTGTACCTTGAAAGCAAGTTCAAAAACAGTTCCAACGGTTTGAGGTGTTGAACCACTAAAATGATGTAGGTTTGTTTCAAATCCAAATACAACATGTCTGTATCCATTAATTGTACTCGCATCTAGCACACGTAATGTGCAGGTTGGATAACGCAAATCATAACGGCTGTTTTCATTAATTGTGCCTACAGCTTGTTTGATATGGTGACAGAAAGCCTGAATTGCACCATTGAATGCAACTGGATCTGAAATATCAGTTAAACCATTTCCTCCATTCACCCATTGTCCATAACTGTTTCCATTGATATCACGCATCGTAAAATCAACAGTTTGTCCATTCATAGTAATAGACTGCGGAACCGCTAAAGCAGAGTCTGTGTAAGTACACTCTCCACCATCACCATCATTCCAGTCCACAGTATTGAAATATCCACCTGCTGTTGTTCTAGATTTGTTATATAATTCCAATGGACCGTCAATCGTCTGTACGTAGCTGTTATTACCAAATTTACCTACTACATCAATAGAGGAACCAACGCTAAACACATCCTTTGTACCTTCTGCTAAATAAGCCAGTACATTGATACTTCCGACTTTGGCTGTACCTAAACCAACACCAACTGCTCTTCCCTTTGACTTGGAGATAACTATCTCTAGTGATTTTAAATTAGCACCCATATAAGATAATGCCATCTCTCCTGTTTCAGGGTCATACGCACCATATTCAGACTCTAAAGGAACGTCTGAACCGTTCACATATACTTTTACATTTTTTGGAATAATATTACTTGCGTTCTTTTCAGAAGCAAGCTGAAAACGTGTTGTCATGAAAGGACGTAAACTGATTGAATCCCCTACAACACTGTCAATAGAACCTGTCTTATCAACAACTGTAGTTTTAACTTTAACATCATTTTCTACATCAGCAGGAACTAAAAACTGTACCTGTAAATCTGAAAAATCCTCTTTTGGATTGTTATCTGTTTTTGCTTCTTTAGCCACAGTTTTGAAAACATCTTTATCAATTTTTAAGATGTGAGTTTTCTTATCATAAGAAAAGCCTTCTGTTAGCTGTTGACCATAATCATTTCCACGAGCCACATCATAATCGTATGGATAACTCTTCTTGGCTAAACCATTCACAAAAGGTGTGTCTGCCTGAATATAGTAAGCATCTCCATCTGTATATACTGTGCTTGGCTCCATTGTCTGCGTATAGATCGTATCCTTTGGGTCTTTATCAATCAATGCAGAAGTGATTGTATCGTTTTCAGATACAGCACTTGGAATTGCATACAAGTATTTTGTATATACAGTTTTAGATGTATCTATATCCATCTTTGAAAGATCCACATCAAATGTGCCATATTTTTCTGCATCTTCAGATTCAGTTACTGCATCATTTGAAGTTTCATCTTCAGATATGTTTGAATCTTCATTTTGAACAGATGACTGTTCGCTTGTTGTTTTGTCAGATGTACTGCTTTCTGTTTTCTGTGTTTCTTTTGTTTTAAAAGTTACACTGAAATTTGCGTCCGCAGTTTTTGTTGTGTATACAAAACTGAAAGATTTTTTTCCACTAGTAAACCCTGAGATCGTACTGTTATTTAATGTAACATCATCAATAACCGCATTTTCATTGGATTTTGAGACAATTTTAATTTCTGTACCCTCTTCGTAATTTGCATTGAAGGTGTCACCATTCGACAATGTTTTTGTGAAATCTCCTGATGAAAGTGTGACTGTACCATCTCCTACAACATTCACTGAAAAGCCTGCTGAATCAACCGTCGGAGCCGTTGTTTCTTCTGCATACGCAGGAAGAACAAGATTCAATGATGTCAGTGCTGTTACGAAAAAAGCAAGAAATACGTTCTTAAACTTTTTCATATTTCAATCCTTTCTAAGGCAGATTGCCTTAATTATTTTATTTCCCCTTTTCTTTCTATCCCTTGAAAAAATCTCTAACGTTAGAAATCTTGATTTTTTTGAGTTTTTCATACCATCAATATCTTGAAAGGAAAAAAATATTGATATTTTTTCAACTCAATTTAAGGTACATCCAATAAACTAAAGATGTTCATATTTATATCGCCTCCTATTCCATAAAATGGTGCAATAGTACGGGCGTTACCCGCTTTATTGCGTTTGAAAAATAGAAAAGGAACCCATCCGAGTTCCTTTTTTAAACATTAAATTTTAAAGCCATAAAAAAAGACAGAATGTAGAATTCTGTCTTTTGCTTTATATCTTTAGTTAGCTTTAGTCTTGCCACATCCACTGCATTTGTAGCCTGTCAATTCCTGCTTTGTGGTTGCAGGTGAGTCGACAACATATCTTGTTTCATATACTGCATCGTGATGTACTGTATTGTATCCTGTTACTACTTCTCTCCATTCAGAATGAAAATTACCATTTTCACCATTTAACATATGTGCTTTCATATGTGCTGAGGTATTACCAGTAATATCTGCACCGCATGTTGAACAAATTGAGTATTCTCTCATCTCAGTGATTGGAACCTGTTCATCATAGGCAGCTTGCACCAAAACTTGTTCGTTGTGCCCTTTTTCAGGCACATTTACAGTCTTATATTGAGCCACCCAGTTGTGTGTATGTTCAGCAGGCTTAGAACTGTTTGAATTTGAACTGTTACTGCTGTTTGAAGGCTTAGAAGAACTTGTGTTGTTCTTGTTTGAGCTAGTATTCGTAGTCGAAGCTGTAGTATCCTTCTTTGATTCAGAAGTATTTGATTTATTAGAAGAATCGGCTTTTGAAGTTTCTTCTTTCTTTTCTTCCTGCTTTACTTCAGTTTCGTCTTTTTTCTCATCTTCCGTCTTCGCAGAATCTTCAGATGGTGTTAAAGTGGCAGTACTGCCATCTTTTTTTGTTACGTCTAAATTGACTTTATCATCTTTTAAAGAAACATCCACTTTCTTTGTGTCTGTAGTATCTACATCCTTGAATACGAATGTTTTGTCCTGATCTTGTAAACCTATCTTTACATCTAACTTATCATTTTCTTTGACAGTATAATATAAAGTACGTTGTTCTTTGTTTTTTACAGCGTCTCCATCTTCCAACAAGTTATCACTGAAGTTTTCTTCTGAACTTGACTTTGTTTCAAATACTGTGATTTTCTTTCCAGTGTTGTTTGTGAATTTCAAAGATTTTGAATCCTTTGTCTTTTTACCAAGTGTTTTAACTTCTTTTTTCTTAGCGACTTCTGTTGTCTTTGTATCTTTTGTATCTGTAGATGTAGAAGAACACCCAGTCAAAATCATACTTAATGCAATCGCACCTGCTGTTAAAATTTGTTTTGTTTTCATATATAATACATCCTTTCCTGATCTATTTTTTTAAAGCAAATTGCCTTAATTTTTTAATCAATCTCTTTACACCCCTATTTTACCATGTATCCTTTAAAAAAATGCTAGATTTTTGTGCGAATTTCGGGCCTTCACTGCCATGCGAAAATGTGCTGTACTACAACTCTGTATTTTCGATATTGCTATCAAGGTCCCCTTCACTACCATGTGGAAATGTGCTGTACCGCAACACTAAGAGAACTTCAAATGTTTACTTCACTCCTTCACTACCATGTGGAAATGTGCTATACCGCAACATCAAATAACGGCATTACAGACTACTATAGAATTTTAACCTAGCCACGAATGAAGAAAGTATGATTCTAGTTCATCTGTACTTTCGGCATTACTGCCAAGGTCCGTGAATCGACCTTATTTGAGAATTAAGGTCAATTGCCTTAACTCTTATTTATCCCATCCACTAATTTTTACATCATAGAGCACTTGAATCTTCTCAATGCATTCTTTTATGATTGGATGTCTATATCTAATAAGTGCAGACCATATTTCCTCCCATCTTCTTTCATCATCTTCATCATCCATAATCTTCTCACCAGCCAAACCAACCACGTTATCTAAATCTGTTCTTTTCAAATGTTTAAACAATTCTTTAACCGGAATCGTCCTTTCTAAATGTTGTAGAACCAAGGATTGATATTTACACAAACAATCGTCATACTTTTCAAAGCAAGCTACTTCCTCAAATTCATCCGATCTCACATCATCATCTAGTTTACGTGCAAGAACATAAGGTTTTATAGTGCAAGCATAATATAGAATTGCAAAATTTGTTTCTCCATTGAATGCTAACAATTCAGGGGAATAACCTCCCTGATTGTAAAGTAAAATAGATTTCATTTTTTTCTTCCTCCATTCTTAAGGCAAATTGCCCTAATTCTTGAAATCATAAAAAAAGACAGAATATCAAATTCTGCCTTTTGCTTATGTCAAATTATTTTAAATGAGTACATACAATTTTTTAAGGGAAAGATATATAAAAGGGCTTATTAGTCATTATTATATGCACCCATTTAAAGCAATGAGCAGGCTCATGTTTTCTGCTCCGTCCAGAACACTGGCTTGTGGATCGTTGTCCCATGTCTAAGTTAGATGTTTTAGATTTTGACATTCTCCTTAAAATTTAAAACATCATTTGTTAAGAAAGCCTTTCACAGCTAACGTTGTAGCAACATGAAAAGGTTACGTTGGAAAGCAGGAGTTTCACCCCCTGGTATATTTGTTGCTACATCTTGAAATTAAAAATTGAAGGTTTCAGGAATTGCACCTGATAATACTTGTTACCTTCATTAAAAAAAACTTACGAAGAATAAAGCTGTTGTCTGTTTGATATATATTGAACCAGAGAAAATATTCAGACCTTTGCAAATTTCATCATAAGTATGTTTCATTCGATTTAAAGTAAAAAGTAGTCTTTAAAAGGAGATTCCTCCCATCTTTTTAATTATGCTTTAATTTAAATCAAATGATGTCCACCAACAGATAAATCTTAGTGTGAGCTATCGTAGAAGGACCTATCTCCTTGTATTATTTAGAAAGATTTATGTGTTGGTAGGATGGTATTTGAGGATTGTGGGAGTTGCACCCACGGGACTTGCATCCTCATGTAATGGCAGGCTCATGTTTCTGCCGTGGTCATTTTTGATATCCGTTTATGGCAATCTGTTATATTAAACTGCAAGCGAAAAAGTTTTACTTTCTATATTATCTCAGTTACCAAAGGGAGATAAACAATAGAACAGGTCCTGAAAACGGATATCTGGTTTGACTTCATGTTTAATGTTGCATCAATAGTTCCGGTGAGCAACTCATGAGAACAAAAAACAACCTCATGTCTTATCGTTTGGGTCGTGCATTGTAGGCGGTCGAACTACTCGGCACGATATGAAAACAGGACTTACGTGTATGCAGGAATACCACGTCATACAGTGCCCGCTTTTTTTCTAAAATGTGCTGTGCTGCAACATTTCAAATGGGTACATACACCTTCACTACCATCAAAATTTGTACTGTACTGCAACTTCAAACAATGGCATTACAGACTACTATAGAATTTTAACCTCTTCACGAATGAAGTAAGTATGATTCTAATTCATCTGTACTTTCGGCATTCCTGCCAAGGTCCGTGAATCGACCTTATTTAATACATCTATATTTTATCATGTATCCTTTCAAAAAATGCTAGAAAAATGTGCGAAATGAAACTCAATCTTTGCAAAACATATGAATATATATCATATCCTTAGCATACATGTTTTTTACGAACCGCACGCAAAAGTTTGCTTCGGGTGTAGAAGCATAGAGCTGATATCGACTCAATCCAATCGTTTTTAAATTTAAGCGATTCACCAGATATTCAATCGACTCATATCCATTCGGCACGATCACATCTTTAATGTATTTACAAAAAGAATGTATTTTTTCTTCATACACTGAATTCAGACTATCATCAACATTCAGATGATATTGAGGTATCCATACTCCGTTACGAAAGCATAGATTCGTATAGCCTATCAGGCTGTCCTTGTTTCTGTTGAAACTGCATTGTTTCGATAAAACGTATTTCATATTCATCACTCCTTTCGCATAAAAAAAGGACCTAAACGCACGTTTCAGGTCCTCTGTATACACTTACTTGATAATACCATTATAGCACAACTCTCGGACAAAAATGCTAGAAATTTGTGCGAAATTTGTTCAGAGTAAAAATGAGCATTGTGAGCAAAAAGAGCTATATATGCTTTATATAAAGTATATTAGGATTCAAAAATGCTCAAATAAAAAATTTAACAAAATTTTCACAAAAAAATTTATTGTTGACAAAAACAGGAAAATAAGCATTTCCACGCTATATTACGCACAAAGAATAAAAGAATTAAGGCATTTTGCCTTAATTCTATAATTCCATACAGCTTTCATTTCTTTCTTCTTCTAAATCATCCTCAACAACAACTTTGCTGTTTTCGTTTCCAGAAGTATCTAATATCTTGTTGATCTCCTTTTGGCGATTTCTTGCACTTGTTAATTCATCCTGCAATTCAAAAGGTTTGTTCACCATTTCTTTTGCGATTTTTAGATTCCCTTCGTAATTCTGAATGGTTTCAATCGTTTTATTCAATGAATAGCGTATATCATTGATACGTTTATACATTCGATTGAAATTTACTCGACCTACTGGATTTACCGAATCAACATTGATTGTCCGCAATGGTGTTTTCATTTTGATTACTATTCCTTCTCCTGCCAAGCCTAATCCAATCAATACGTCCGCTTTCATAAAGCGACCCACAAATTTATTTTCTTTATAATCACTCAGCTTGTACCCCTTTGTACATTCCTGAATTGCATCCCAAGCTTCCTTCAAATCGTGATACTCATTCCCATTGACATCATAAAATGTGAAGTGTTCCATATCTCTAAGATTGTTGGCTTCAATCTCATCTTTGAAATATTCACATTCCTCTGCAAGAATGGTGCGATATTTCTTTTCTGTTTCGATTCGATCTGGCAAAAGTGCAACATCATCCTGTGCCTGTAGTTTCTTCTTCTGCCATGATCTACGCATTGTTTCCAATCGTTTCACTTCATTGTCTACTTCAAATTTTTCCTTGATAATTGGATTTCCAGATGCAATCGCTTTAACCTCGGCATACGAGAAACTATTCTGTGTATCTTCTTCAAATTCACGTGTATCTCCCGTACCTTCTAGAAGCTGTGTTACATAGCTTGATTTTGTTTCGACCATCTGCCATGAATATGCATCAAATGATTTTTTAGTAACATAGCGGAATTCGTAAATTTCGTTATACATATTTCCTTGTCTGAATGCTCGTCCATTCTGCTGTTCAATATCGCTTGCACGCCATGGAACATCTACATGGTGTATTGCTATCATGCGTTCCTGTATATTCGTTCCTGCTCCAAGTTTTGGTGTTGAACCAATCAAAACACGCATTTCGCCTTTATTCATCTTTTCAAAAAGATTCTGCTTTTTTAATTCTGTGTCATAATCATGAATAAATGCGATCTCGTTTTCGGGAATACCTAATTCTACAAATTTTATCTTTAGATCGTCATAGACATTGCTGAACACATAGCTGCCTTCCCCATCATCTTCCATCTCATTCTTATGAGGTGTAGACGAGTCACAGAAAATAAGCTGGGTTGCTTTATCATTATCATAATCCTTGTAAATCTGATATACCTGTTTTGCAATCGTCCATAGTTTTCCATTTTCTTCGTCTGGATAATTTGGATCAATCAATCGCATATCAATACTTGCTTTTTTACTGTCAGATGTGATCTTAAGCATATTGTCGATGTGCGGATCCACATTTCCATTATGAATACTTTCGGTACGTTCAACAATTTCACTGATGTAATTTTCCAGTACATCACTTGGCTCAATAGCTATAACAGTCGGCTTACCTCCAATATGTTTTGGCGGTACAGCTTTTACTCGACCTAACACCGATTCTTCCAGTGATTTTCTCAGCATTCCTGCTGTCTGAATCTCAGCAACCTGTCTAAAGTGATTCATCAATTCTTCCATGTTGAAGAATTTACAGAAGCGGGAACGATTGACAAAGCCTGAGCCATCCACGCTGATTTCAAAGCTGTTGGTTACTTTACCAAATGTCTTTGCCCATGCATCAAAGCAACGGATATTCTGTTTTCTTAGATCGTTCTCCTGCAAATATCGTTGCATAGTATAAAGCTCTGCCATAGTATTCGTTACTGGAGTACCTGTTGCAAAACAGATACCACCGCCATTATCCTCAATGATCTTGCATTTCATATACATATCCATAGCTTTTGCGGAATTCTGCTGTGGAACACCTGCAATATTTCGCATAGCCGTATAGCTGAAAAGATTTTTAAACTCATGTGCTTCATCAACAAACATATAGTCGATTCCCAGATTTTCAAATGGAACTACATTCTCATCCCGTCTGGAATCTGCTAATCTCTGTATCTGCATTTCGATAGATTTTTTCGTTCTTTCCAACTGCTTTACAATCTTTGTTTGGTTTTCATTGTATGAGTTATCCAATTGTTCGATGGCAGCATTCATTTCATCCATCTGTTTTCTCATCAGTTCAATTTGCAAATCAGTGCCGATTGAAATCATCTTAAAGCTAGAATGTGCCATGATAATTGCATCATAGTTTCCAGTAGCAATCTTTGTTGTAAAAGCCATTCTACGCTGTTTTGACATATCTTTTTTGGTTGCCACCAATACATTGGCATTTGGATATAAACGCATAAAATCGTTCGCCCACTGCGATACGATGTGGTTAGGTACAACGTATAAAATCTTGTTTCTTAGTCCTAAACGCTTCATCTCCATTCCACTGGCAACCATTTCAAATGTTTTTCCAGCTCCAACCTGTTGCCACAGCAATGTATTTGTATTCGTATCCATGATACGTGCAATCGCATTTTTCTGATAAGGCTCAAGATTGTAAGATGGTGCCATTTCCGGAAAAGAAATGAATGAACCATCATAGACTCGGTTTCGGATGTTGTTGAATCTATGATTGTAAATCTCTACCAAATCTTTTTTTCGTTCATAGTCCTGATAAATCCAATCCTCAAACTCCTGTTCCAAATCTTCTGCAAGCTGTCGAGCCTGAGCTGTTCTTTCAGGATTGACTTCGCTTTTTCGATGTATTTTTCCGTCATCATCTTCCTCCTGCCAGTAGTTTCTGATCTCAGGCATTCGGGAATTAATAATATCTGTAAAAAGATCATATCCATTGTAATCCGGCTGGCTTTTCCAGAAGTCTACATTATCAGATTTTTGAACTCCCCAGTTTAAAGTAACCTCACTGTTGATGTTCCATCGACTCGGCTGTGTTGTAAAATATTTAGCCGAATATTCATCATAGTCGATTCTCATACGTGAATAATCATACCCAGACTCCTTAAAAATGTGACTGCTGAATTCACGGATATATTCAATAGGAACCCATTGAGCACCTAACTGTACATGAATGTCCTCAGCCGACAAAGGTTCTGGCAAAACACTTTTTAATGCTTCGATATTGTTGTCAAAACCATATCTTTCTGCAATCTCAATCTTTTCATATATATCTCCGCTCAAATATTCATCCGCCATGAGTAATTTGCCAGACTCTGGCTGGATAAAAGCAATCTTTTTATCTAGCAGTTCATCCCGTACGCTTTCTTCTGTCACAGAAAGCAATGAACTCATGTATTCTAAATTTAAATATGCATACGTATCTAAAGATACACGTACCGCATCTTCCAAACTTTCTACAGCTTTTATTTCACGTTTTGGTTGAATCGTTCTTTCTGAAAAAATCTGAGTTTTGCTTGCACGCTTTGTTTTTGCATCATAGTTTTCAAGTGAATCCAATAGAGCCATCCGAGGGTCGTTGTCTAAAAGACGGATGTTCGTTCTTTTATGGATAGGACCATATTGCTTAACAAAATCATCATATAAAGCATTCAACTCTGCACGCTTTTCAAGGTAAAGAATCTCATCAACATCATTCACCTGCATACGAATCAATTCGTTGGCTGTATCGGCTAATTTGATAAGGCAAATTGCCTTAAGGCGGTCTGTTTCACTTTTGAACGATGCAATATCTTCATCTGGTTTGTTTGTAATCCCTACAGCATAGTAATAGTCAGCTTCTTTGAAATACAGTTTGTCATTCTCAACAAAAAACGCATTGACTGCCAGTTTTGAGTGCTGCACATCCATTGGAATAAACATTTGCTGTTCTTCTGATATTTGTTCTTCCTCATAGATTCCTTCAGGGAAATCATTAATGACAGCATCAAAATAAATCTGCAATGATTTATCTTTATCTGTTGTAACTTTCAGTACATAATTATCGAACTGTCCTTTTTCTTCCGCAACACGACCAAACACATGATCTGGATGCATAACAAAGTAATCATTCATCTGTCGGTGTTCTGTTACATATCTTCTTTGTGTGAATAATGCATCCCGCTTGACTTCCTTTTCGTCGTTTCGTTTTAGAAAAACTATATCGCACGCTACATCTGTATTTGCTCCGTTTTCATGGAATAAATTGGAAGGCAAACGCAAGGCGCCTAAAAAATCAGCTTTTTCATTAATATAGGATAAAATGTCGCTCTTGCCATCCATAGTATCAGTCGATGTAATAAATGCAACAACCCCACCATTTCTAACTTTTTTCAATGCTTTTGCAAAAAAGTAATTATGAATGTTCCAGTGATGTTCATTCAAATCACGTTCCTGCATATCATGCACTTGAAAAAATCCGAATGGAACATTTGAAATAGCCAGATCAAAATAATTGTTTGGGTAGGAATTGCTTTCAAAACCTGTGTTTTCTACCTCTACCTTATCGTAAAGGTATCCGCTTATCGTTGCACTCATGCTGTCAAGTTCTACACCACACAGTGTTGAGTTTACATACATATCATTAGGCATTCGTCCGAAAAAGTTACCATTCCCCATGCTGGTTTCTATAACCTTTCCCTGATTGAATCCCATCCGTTCAAGAATACGATAGATATTGTCAATTACATTCAATGGAGTATAAAAGGATGTCAATGTTGATTCTTTTGCATTTGCATATTCATGCACAGTCAAAAGCTCCTTGATTTCCTTTCTTTCCAAAGTGTAATCCGTATCACTCTCATTAAATACATGAGGACAGCCACCCCACCCTGAAAAACGTGCTAGTTTTTCTTTTTCTGGTAAAGTAGCTGTCCTGTTTTCTTTCTGTAGTTGACGAACAGTTTTTAAAGCTTCAATATTGTATTGTATCTTTGTTCTTGTCGATAACCTTTCATCTTCTAGATGTACTCTCTCCAATACTTGGTTTGTAGCACTTTTAGAGTCAGAACCCACTGCCATGTTATTTCTCTGGCTTGATTCAAAAGCTGTTCCTTCTTCTGTAATTTTTCCATCCAGCTCAATTCCTGTGATGCTGGATACGTTGTTTCCAGTTCCTTCAGCACCTGCGTGAAGTGTGAATTGATCTCCTGATAAAGCTGAAATTCCAGATTGCTCAACTGCTCTGGATTCCTCTCCTTCAAAATGGTATATAATAGATTGTTTTTTTCCTTCAGAAGTTTCACTACCTCTACTTGATTCATCATCCCCCATGCAGAGTTCAAATAAGCTGAGTTGCTCGAATCGATTGTTTTCATCCACATTCACACCTTTCTTTTTTATTTTCCTCATATATATTTTACCATGTATCCTTTCAAAAAATGCTAGAAAAATGTGCGAAAGCATATCCCACTTTCGCACATAGTCATTCAAAATTAAGGCAGTTTGCCTTAAGCGATATATCATCAAGTTTCATGTCCAATATACCGAAAGTTTTTATCACATCTCCAACTTCTTCGATAAAAATGATCTGTGATGGTTTCAATTCACTAAACAGCTCATTAAAAGATTTATTACAGATTTCAAAATCATCATCATTCCAATTCATTATATTTTTATCTGTTCCATTTTTCAAAACACGAATCCTTCCACCTGCTTTTATAAAACTCTCGTAGTTCCTTAAATGTGTCCAATGTCCATTGCACCTTTTGTCATATATGCCAAGACAAGGTTCCTGAATGTGTTCAGGATTAACAATACGATATTCCCAGATCTTATCACATTGACAAGAAGTCAGCTCAAAATGATAGTCTGGTGCGGGTGCTAAAATCTCATACGACCTTCCATCCAAGCCTTTAAACATACCAATCACATAATGTCTATACATAAATTCCTTAATTGTCATTATTTATCCTTTCCGTTCTTAAGGCAAACTGCCTTAAAGCTCAATATCCCCTTTTGAAATGTTGCAATAATATTCTTCCATAGCTTCATCGACTGTTTCGTTTTCTAATTGAACAGTCGAAAGAAACTCACCATTTGCAGTCCAAACCTGATTTACATTTTCATCAGGATCCCTCAACAATACATAATCATTGTCACGGTCAATCAGAATTTCATATTCTTCCATCCAGTCTGGTCTTGCCACAGCCTGAGAATTATTTGTATAGTCTGACAAGCCACATTTTTCTAAAAGCCAGGCAGGCAGAATTTCATCTTTATTCATGGAATTATAATGTTCCATTTCTTCATCCGTAAAATATTTACCTGTTGCAATCAGCCTTTCTATGCGTGAGCTAACATCTGCCCACGAGAATGTTTTTGATTCAGAATCTTTAAATAATGATGCTGAATCTTTTGATGAAACACATATAGTCAATCCTTTTGAATCATGGTCAATGTAGCCTTTGTCTTGTTTTTTATTTTTAAAATCATAGGTTCTGCCACCAATACCATATTCATTTTTAAGATAGGTTGCTTTGTCTTTTGCATTGACATTCATAGCTGTATACAGATGATAGATACGATATTTTCCATTCACAAAACCTGAACCAATTCTTAGAATATTGTTGATACTTCTGTCAGACCATGGACTAAAATCATTTGTATCTTCTTCATGAAAAACATCATCACTTACATCAAACAAATTGACTTCCGTATAATGTGGCTGTGATGTCGACACCTCATAACTTGGAGGAAGCGGTGTTTCTTTCACCACTAAAGGAAGCGGAATCAAAACATCTTTCACCTGTTCATTTGAATGGATCACAAAATCATCATCTTTATTCATTTCTAACGGATCACTCAAATAATTGTCCGTAATGTTCCAAGCATTCGTGTATTTCCCATCCTCGTCCACCATATCCTCAACATTGCATAGAATATCTTCTACACTTGGTAGTGTAGTTTCTTTTGCGGTGTCCAGTCCGGCTTTTAAAATACTGTCCTGCTTTATTCTGCAATCTTCAATAAAATGTTTCACTTTTGTCTTTCCTGCATCCGTCAGACTATATTCATTGCTACTGTATAGATCATGTTCCCATTCATCTTTGCATAGCCAGATTTCTTTATTATCAAATCCTTGTACATATTCCAATCTTTCAAAAGCTTCATTCAGCATTACACGTGGATTTTGAATTTCATCTAAATTCTCATTCATCGCAATATCAGAAAGACGTTCCAATAAATCAGGCAACGAATAATCATGATCCAGCATCCACTGTAGCCTGTATTTTTCGTACTCATTCATTTACAACACTGCTCCTTTTTTTTAAGGCAAACTGCCTTAAAGTTCCATTTCATTACTTTCCAACTCCTGTGTTTTTGCATCCTTTTCATACTCATCCATCCAGATTTCTTCCTCATAGCTGTTTCCGTAATAGATGTTTTCAAAGGACTCCTGATAAGAATCCATTGCAAACTCACCTCTAGCAATGGTTTGACGATTTTCTAAGCCAACCATTAACACATCATCACTATCATGTAAATAGTATATATATTCAGTTGTTGCAAGTGTCGCCACATACAAATCATTGTATGCATCAAGTACTCGCATAGGAATTTGATAATCACCCATTGTTTCAACTTTATAAAACGGATCCTGAACAATACCGTTAATTTGATCGTTCACATAATTAAAATCAAAACGTTTGTTCTGCTGTAAAATACCTGATACTGCATATCCACCTGCAAGTTCTGCATTTTCGCCCTGACGATAATCTTTATATTCGTAAAAACCTTCGTCACCTTTTTTCATCAATGTGCAGTTTTTAAATTCAGGGACTGGAAATTCTGTTAACACCACCTCGTCCCCTTCATCTACCAAGCATTTTTCTGACTTGGTTTCGACATCTCCATACAGCATATATTCCTGTATGTTGATATTATTTTCATCCCCTTCATTTACCTTGAAGTGTAGTAGTAAATCCATCTTTATTCTCCTTATCTTTAAAATTAAGGCAATCTGCCTTAAATCTCCATTTCCTGAATCTCCATTTCAACAGCATTTACAAACAGACCTTGAATATCCTCACAATGTTCGACAAAATCTTTCAATTGATCTTTTCCTTCACATTTATTGACAAGTCTTGAAAGTTCGTAATCATCACAGATACCATCAAAAACTACTTCTGCAACATCCGATTCTTCAATCCCTTTTTCATAAACAAAGTCCGTTTCATCATAAATTTTATTTAAATTATTACTAATATTAAGAACATCAAGTTTAAACTCCTCATCGCTAATCATCCTTTCGAGATTTGTGAACGGGTACTGCTTGTTAGGAAAAGTTGAATATCCTTCCTTTGCAAGCAACTCATTGAAATCATTTAATTTCATGTTTTGGTGAAGTCCATGACTAAAAACAAAATCAGCCACTGTCATCCCAATGAAAGCACCTTCCGGTTTCGTTTTACTATCCCATTTCAATGGAGCATCAATAATATCCTGTATTTTTAAATTTTCTCTCCGCTCATTTTCTTCAATGATATCCAATGCCATAGGCACGATTTCACGATCTAACAAAGATGCAAAATCATCATTCTGCATAAAGCAGTCATATGCCTGACAAACTTCTTCATCTGTTAAAGTGCAGGAAAGCATAGGTTCAATATCTCTACGCAACAAGTATTCAAACATTGCTTTCATAGGGATATCTGACTTCGTATGTTCCAGTACAGATGATTTGTATTTTCTTACACAATCCTCATAATTAGAAAAATACCCTTCCGAATTAGACCAAGTAGCTGATTCCGTATCCAGTCCCTTAACCACAACATAAGGTGTTGGTGAACCAGTAGAAGTGCGATCTAAAATTGCAAAATTAGATTCTCCATCAAAAGCAAGAACATTAATATCAAATCCTTCTTTATCTTTGAATGTAATGTGATTCATTTTATATACCTCCTTAAGGCAATCTGCCTTAACTATAATTCCATTTCATCTGCATCTTTCTGTAAGTCATCAATTTCCAGTACATCTTTAACGACATCCTTGTACACATCATCTTGATTGTAAAGTGCTCGTTTATATCCAAACTCACCATCTGCATTGACTGCATTTTCAACTTGAGTTTTAAATAGAAAGTTGTTTTCCATATTATCTTTGATTCGTTCATATAGAGCTTCTTCAACTTCAGAAAGATGATTTAATACTTCATCATAAGTCTTTCCTGATATATCGCCATTGTTGTACAGCTCATCCATTTTTTCTTCTACTCGCATAACATCACGTGCTGTATCCACTGTTTCAAAATGTTCTCTTGTGAAATTGATTGTCTTATATTTCAATTCCCTTTTAAGCATTTCATCAAAAATCTTGTCGACTCGTTTTGCTTCATCCACTGACAATTTTCGTCCTGCTTCTGCTTCAGGAATAAAATCATTTTTAAAAAGCAATGCATTCTGATCATTTTCATGTTCAATTTTCCAATCCAGATAATGAGAGATTGTATCAATGATATCTCCATTTTCACTTCCTATATCATATCTTCCGGAATAAACATAAGGATCAGCATCATTTTCCTTGTAAAGTGTGATTTCATAATCGGTTTTGTCATATCCAAGCATAGTATCCTTGAGATGGTCATTCATTCTTTTTAGCAGTTCATTTGCTTCTGCAAAAGAAAGTTTATCTTCTGGGGCAATATTGCTTTCTTCTGAGTACTGAGCAACAGTACCATTTTCTGACCAGTTGATTGCAATTTGAACATTGACTTTATTTTGCTCCTGCTGTGCCTGCAATTGTTCCATGTACGTATCAATTTTAGATGTTAGATCAAATGATGTACTTTTAATACACTTTAAATTCTGCTTTACATTCTCCAAGTCTGATGGCTCAGTCGATAATCCCCACGTAGCAACATACGGGAATGAATAGTCCGATGTATCAATGCCAAGATGGCTTGAAACGATATATGCAATTGATTCTGCCTGCACTTCTCTTTCGCTTTTACTGAATTCAATGTTTTCTTTCTGCTTGAGCTGATCTAGATTTTCGTTGCTGTGAACAATCGAATGAGCAATCTCGTGAATCATGGTCTTGATTGTCTGGACCTCGCTCATTTCGGGTTGAATCTTGATTTCGTTTGTCAATGGATTATAGCATCCTTTTGCTGTCCCATCGAAAGCTTCAATCGTTATAGGCACTGGACTGATTTCCATCAACGCTTTTGTCAAAGCTTGATAATCCTTTACATCACCCTCCAGTTCCTTCACTGGACTTAATTCAACCACTTCTTTTCCTTCGATCTGCTCTGTTTGAGACACATCGAATGTATATCCAATTTTAAATGTATGTTTTTTTACTACAACTTCTTCCTTTTTAAATTTCCCGTCATCCCCAAGTATTCGATTTCCTTTTTCATCCAGAACATATTGCTTTTCTTTTACTTTGATTTCGACAGGCATCCAAATCATCAAGCCTTTTTCACCTCTTTTGACCTGACGATTAAAATCCTGCTGCCACTTGTTATAGCCGGCAAGGTGAGTGGCATGAGGATTTTGCCCTAAAATCAGCAATGTGTTGTTCATGCTGTAATCGTGGAACTTTGACATTGTGTCTAAAAGAGTTTTGAATCTATCTGAATCTAGGTATTCATAAATCCCTTTATTCATCGTTTCAATAGCCTTATCTATAGTTTCCTGTCTTTTTTTATCTTCCTCTTCTTTTGACATTTTCTTCCAGTTTCTTGCCATAATTAACTCCTTTCAAAATTAAGGCAAATTGCCTTAACGAAAAAAACTCTCAAGTCATTGAATCTCAAGAGTTTATAAACATTCTTCTAAATCATCCTTTTCCAATTCATCACCGTATAACATTTCTGTCATTTCCTTGACTTCCTGATTCTGGTTAACTTCTTTGTAGATATAATCTTCATAATGTTTCACCGCCTGCTCACGTGAAAGCATATTATTAATCACTCTGCCATCCGGCAATGTAAGACATTCTTTATCCGCATCATATGCGATTGGGTTTTGCCCGCACATCTCATCAAACAGAGTTTGACGAAGCTCATACCTTTCTTCATCCAAATCACAATAATCACCAAATTCGTAACCACCATTGACACGATCTGAACCAACTGCAATACCAAAGTATTCTCCATTCTCATCTTCATCCCATTCGCACTCTGAATCGAGAACATAGAAATCTAAGTTCATGTAATCATAAATCTTGCTTAAATCCTCATCAGTTAGATTGATATCAAAACGTTCATTTGCATTAAATCTCAGATTGTCCGTGCTCACATAATAAAATCCTGTGGATGTACGATCGTACACATACTCTAAAGTTTCATCCGCCAAGCAATGCAAAATCGCTTCTTTTCTATCCTCATCCATTGTCATGTCTATCATATCTGATTTCATTTCAACCATACCCATTTCGTCCTTGCGTAATTCCTTTATGGTTTCCATTTCCTTTAATTTTGCTTCTACCTGAGAAATACGTTCATCCAGAATATTTTCATAATCCGCTGTCATCTTTTTAATATTTTCAACATTAATATTCTGATAGTTCATGCCTAGATACTTGTTGCGGTCAATAAGTCGGCTCTCAGGTTCGCATATTCGCTCATACATTTTGATTTTATCTTTATACTCAACAAGGTCTTTTTCGTAATGTTCCTTGTAATAATTCATATCTTTCAAGAAGCAGTTTAAACTGCAACTTTCAAGATAGTATCCATTTTCGTATAGTTTCAGGTGATCCAACCTATCTTGTAAATAATCTATATGCTTATTAAATATCTCATTCACTTCGGGAGAAACACGTACAATAAAGAAATCTTTCAACATTTCCTTTGGAGGTTTAATAATTGTCTGCCATTCGTATCTGTAGTGTTCCAATTCCTTAGAACATTTGCTGATTTCTTTTTTCATTTCATGAAGCTTAAACTGATCTGCTTCAAAAGCTTTTTTCAAAGGTGCCGTATCAACAAGTTCAAATGGTCTTGATTGATAAGTACTCCCTAAACGATACGCATCCTTATTATGCTGATTTAAAATTTTATCCTTTACTTTTAATACTTCCATTACTGGATGTATGCTTTCTTCAAAATAAGGAAGTCCATTTTTCAGCATAATCAGATGTGACCTTAAATTCTGAAATGCTTTATATTCACTTTCAGTGGGCACGTCTATTGTGGACTCCATCTTTCTTTGACTTCTTTTTAAAATACGAGCCATATACCATTTTCCTTTCTAAATAAAAATAGTTAAGGCAAATTGCCTTAACTATAATTCCATTTCATTCTTTCCAATCTCATCCTGATATTGTTCTAGACCATTTTCAAATTCTTCGCTTACGTAATCAAAATCTTCTGGAGTATCTAAATACTGGTCAAACAATTCCTCCAGATGATGATGTAACTTGTCATCATCTGCATACAGATAAACTTGGTCACCTGCATCAAATTCATGTTTATTGATTGCACTCTTTAAAAGTATATTTATATCGTGATCGGAAAGTTCTGAATTGATTGCGTACAGCTCATCTTTAGTTTCATTCATTGCATAGGAAACTCCATCTTTGATACAGTATGTTTCAAATGTACTCAACACATCTTCTGGAATATCCTTTTCTGAATGCAATATTGGCAATTCAACATTTTCTAGGGACATTTCCTTTTTCTGAATTTCATTTTCAGCTATCCGTTCAAAATTTTTAATAAATTCTGGATATGCTTTAACAAAGTGCTCATAAATGATGGCAGTTCGTTTATTCTCATCCATTGCATTAAAAACATCAACACTATGTCTATCTGAATACGAATATCCATCCTGATGTAAGATGATATGATTATCCTTATTTAAATAAATTTCAACACTTAGATAATTCCAATTTATCCCCCAATCTGGATCGTCGAATCTCATTCGTAAACATGGAATGTAAGCTATGCGACCACTGCCATGTCTGGTTCCAATACCGATTCGGTCCAAGTCTCGATCTTCCGTATAATCAGGTCCACCTGCCCATCTCGAATCTGGACAAACATCTTTCCATTGTGGATTTACTTCATAAGGATGTCGCCCAAGCTCGTGTTCCCAATAAAATCGTGGTCCACCTAAAGCTTCATATAAATCAAATATTTCCTTCAATTCCTCAGCCTTAATCATATCGAAAAATTTATCTTGAGCCTTATCACATCTTTCTTTCCAATATTTTTTTTCATTTTCTTTGTTTACCTCGTTCACATAATCCGTTTTAATTTTAGCCTGATTCGTTCTATCCAATAAAATATCCCATCTACTCATAAAATTAATCTATCCTTTCTAAATAAAAATAGTTAAGGCAAATTGCCTTAACTATAATTCCAAATCATCTTCCTGTTGATTTTCTCCTAGATCAAGTTCATCCTCAATAACTTCAAAATCATCAACTAATGGGTCCAGACTCAATCCAGAGCCATTCTCCCATTTCACGTGTACCAGTCCGGCATCATCTACCTTTTCGACTATACCACGGGTTCCGTCAGGTACAGGATGAGAAGGATCCCGCATATGGTTACATTGAATCACTGTTCCTTTTACCAACAAATCACGAACAGCACTGATGGAGATTGCGTAGTGTGGATCAAATCGTTTAACGTAGTTTGAATCTACGCTTTTTTCAAATTGCAGAACATCATCCAACAGTTTTTGAATCTTGTCATACTGTTCCAAATCGCCACCAGCACAAGCATTTTTATAATCCTCAAGGTTCGTGATGATATCGTCTGTATCTCCTGTAACTAATGCTTCATATACTGCGTGTTTTTGCGTATCAATATCTATATCCCTGCAATCCATAGCTTCATACAGGTCCATATCTTCAAAACATTCCATTAATCTGTCGCATAGACTGTTCGCCTGTTTTGAAAGAGAAGCTGTCCACATCTGGTCTTTGTAAAGATCAATCATTTCATTGTTTATCCATACAGGCTTATCCTGCTCGTCAAAACTTTCATAGATCATTTTCATTGCCAGTATGTGATTATCAAGATTATTGGTCAAGAGACAATTTTCACAACAATCTCCGCATCCTAAAAATTCTAGACATTCACATTGTAATTTTGAAAGAGTTTTATTTTTGTATTCATTACTCTGGTCAAGCACTTCATTCTTCAAGCTATTTTCAAATTCCATTTGAGCCATACGTTCAAACACTTCGTGGTACAGATAATTATCATGATAGTATTCCGCCTGCAAAGGTGACAACACATTGTTCACCTTTGTTCCATCTGGCAGCCATAAACATTCTGCCTTTGCATCGTATTTCATTGGATGTTTCTTTAAAAGGTCGGCGTATAACTGTTCCTTTTGATCGTATTCCGCTTGTTCCTTTTCCCACAAACCGGAAACCCCACCTTTCACTCGTCCATAACCTACTACTATATCTAATGCCTTCGATTCCAAAATGCCTGCATTATCATCTAAAGAAAGAAGATATTCATCCTTTGCAATCAGTGTTTTAAAGCTTTTGTAATCCTCATCCGTAAAGTCCATGTTGAATCTTTCTTTTGCTTCTTCCTGCAATTCTTCCATAAATACAATACGATTTCCATATTCACTTTGTGTGAATGTTTTCTGCATGGTTTCGTCAGCCAGACAGGCTACAACATCTTCTTTAAAATATGTTTTCTGTCCTCTTTTTAAAATACGAGTCATAAACTAATCAATCCTTTCCAAAAAAATAGTTAAGGCAAATTGCCTTAACTATTCCATAGCTCTTTCATCTTTATTCTGCTGATTCTGAAGCTGACCTGTCATCTCATCCATATCATCAATGAATTTACGGATATCTTTATATTCGACCTCATCATAATCTTCTTCTGAAACAGTATATTGAAATTCGCTGTTTGCGTTCATGGATTGAATATATGTTCTTTTCAATTCATCTGGTTCTACTTGCTTCATACTTCTGAATCGTTCATCTGAAGCTGTTTCCTTGATTCGGTTCACAACCAAATCCGATTTTGGTGAGTTTTCAAGAATATAGGTGATGTTCTTTACATCTTTCATGAATTCATATTTATCATTGTTTTCCTGATAATATTTAACCATATTATATAAAGTGGTAATGTCTTTTGAAGCAATTACACTTGCTTCTGTATCAATGCTTAAATAAGCCAACGCATTCATTGGTGAGTCGAAGATTATAATATCGCTTGCATGGTCTTGAATTTGTTTCCATCCAACTGATGTAAAAGAACCCGCAGCTTCGTGTTTGTACGGTGTATCTTTGATACCATATTCCAATGCAAAAGCTGGATTATTTTTTTCATCGTATCCAACAAATACTGCATTATGCATATTTTTGCTCATGTAAAGTGACTGATTTAAAATCAGAGTATCTATTACATTCCCTTCAAATGCCATTGTTTGTGTAAAATAATCCTTCATCTCATTAAAGTTACCACTTTCTCTATCAGGTAGACTGATTCCTGTATGCTTGTACACTGCATTTTTTGTATGAGAATATTCGTATAGAACAAGATTTCTTGGATCCCTTTCCATATAATATTGATTTACCTTTTCTCTGGCTTCCATAAAACTACAGTTTTCATAAAACTGCACAAAGTCATAGCAATTCATCCCGTTTGTTGTTTTCGCATTATAGAAAACTAAGTTTTTCTGCAAATCAAAGATCAATGAAGGATGTTCATAACATACAAGGTATCTTGCATTATTTTTCTTTGAATATAATGTCAAACCATAAACATTGTCTGCAATTTCTGCCACAGACAATTGTCTGATATTTACAGCTAAATCTCTTAATTCGTTTTTTTCGTCCTTTGTATAAAATTTAACACTCATGATAGAGCCTCCTTATGTTGTTTTTTCTAATTCAATAAAAGAATTGTTTTGCAAATTATGCACACATCATATTTCGTAATAATAGTCAGCCAGTCTTTCTTCGGCTAGTTCTTCTTCATATTTCGTAAAGCAATCCAGATCGACATCATCATAAATCTTGTTTATCACATCATCCCAGATACGATAGGATTCAATTTCATCCGCATTTTTAAGCTGTTCATTAATTTCCTGATGTTGTATTGAGTAGTGGAAAGCCTGTTTACTCAAAATTTCTGTTTTACTGTATTCCGCCATTATCAATTCATCAACATGATTGATCTGGTCCTGATCAAAATATACGTCCCTTATCTTTTCATTCTGTATATAGCCATAAAAATGACGGGATGGTACATTTTCGTTTATAAAATTGTATAACCCATCCTGTAATGGAATTTCTACATTTGCCATGTTACGTGTTATCGTATGCTCATAGCTTAACAGTCTTACATCCTGCACATCATCCGCTTGGATATTTCTGTAATCACCATTGCGTATCATGGACAGATAATCTTCGTATCTGTCCAAAGGTAATTTTGAAAATGTTTTATATAATTCCATAATTCTGCTTAGTGTTCAAACTGTCCTAATTCATTCAAGGTCAGCTGATCTTCCTTCTCATCCTGCGGAGATGGAGCATGGACTGTTCTCGCATATTCATTTTCAAGCTGAACACGTGTAGCTACATCATCAATCACCTGGTTTAAAATTGCAGGTGTAATAGGTTTAACGTAACCATAGTAGCGATACGTAAGTTCAAGTGAATTTTTTGTTCTTAATTCACATTGATTAAGGATATACTGAGATGCCTGCTTTCCATTGATACCAAAGCGTTGTAGATTTTTCACTTGATCGGGTGTTAAAAAAACACCCTTGTACATTTCAAATGCATCAGGGTGTTTTCCAATTTCTTCAATAACTTTTTTTGTTCGTTCATTCAGTGATAAATTGTTTTGGTTCTTCTTCAGGTACATCAGTCTTTCATACATCATGTCATAATCATCATAGGTCATCATACCGATACCTCCTTCCAAATAAAAAAAGATAAGCAGGGCAACAGGGAAGGTTGCAGATTAACCTACTTATCTTTTGTATAAAAATTGTGGATGATAATGTGTGTAATCCTTACAATTCCTCTACATTAGCATTATAACACATCAGAGAAACAAAAATGCTAGAAATTTGTGCGAACAATATTCACTTAATGCTCATAAAAAATGAGCAAAAATATGTAAACAACCTTTATATATCAAAAAAAGCACTAAAAACAGTCCATAAAAAAATTAAGGCAAATTGCCTTAATATTATTCATTATCTAATTATTTTTTATTGTCTCTTTAAAAAAAGCATCCAAGACTCCGTTGATTTAAGACGGAGAGGGATGCTTTTTTGAATATCTACATAAGCCGTATACTTATGTCAATTCCAAAACATTATATCAACCAGATTATCATTTTTTTTTATTCAGATAATCATGAGGTGTAATACTTAAAATTTTCGATTTTTCAAAGTCTTTTGTATTCCTTGTTAAAATATATTTAGCTTTTTGCCTTTCCGCAATTGCAGAAACAACAGCATCTTCAAAATCTGAAATGTCACTGGAAAGAGCTTTTTCAATATCTGCTCCCCTTGTATCTGATATCTTTATTAAGTCTAAAAGATTTCTTATACATTCTTTTGCCTGTTCACTTCCAATATATTTCCTAGCAATATAGAATATGTCTGTGATTGCCGAAGCTGATACAATAATAGTATGATTATCAATACACTTATTTAGTGCATTATATGAATCTTCAAAAAACGGCTCTCTTTTACATAGAATATCTATAATTACATTTGTATCAACCAATATCTTCATTGCTTAGAAATCCTTTCGTTTTTTATATTTTCAATCTCTTTGTCAGTTAATGAAGGCAATATACCAACTAAATTATTTAAAGATCTTTTCTTTGCCTGCTTTGGTGAAATAATACGTGCAATCTCTATTCCTTTATTTGTGATAATAATTTCTTCTTTGTTTGCCATAGTTAAATAATCACTAAGATGTGTTCTTAATTCTGTAGTATTGACTTTCATAAGTAAATCCACCTCCTGTACATTAATTATAATATAAATGTACATAAAAAACAATAACAACGTACACATAATTAGCCTGCTTTTTTAAGGCAAATTGCCTTAATCTAAAAAATGATTATGAGTATTCCACGCACTCAGAGCCACCATAGAACATTTTAATTGATCATTTTAAAGAAAAAGTACATACAAAAGACCCACCAGATAATAAAAATAATTCCTGAAATTCTAAAACAATTCCTCTCAGACCTGTCATTTTTAAAAGGGAAAAACCAGTATAAAATCTCCGTAACAATCTCAATCATTGTTAGTATTGCCAAAACTGTTTTTCTTGCATCCATCACTCTACACCTCAGAAGCGATTTTCTCATCCGAAAATCTGAATTTAAATTTAAAAACATTTATCATCTTAATCAGCCTTCTTTCTTTAAGGCAATGTGCCTTAACATCTAGTGAACGATTATTGTTTCATCGTACTCTTCCAAAAAACCAGACAGCAATAATCTACGATTTGAATGTAAACCATAATCCAGATCGCACGTTGATAAAGTAACCATAGATGAATATGTATCTACATCCTCATTACAATAAAGTGATTCATTTTTTAGTTTATCTAAAGTTTCCTGTCTTTCCTCTCCAAAGTCTTTTGCATAAAACACAGACTCATTGTTTGATTTTGAATAACAGAAAACATTACATTTATAGTTTTGATCTGGTGTAAGTAAATAGAAATCTGGATGGCTGTCAAAAAATGATTTTGATGAAAAGTTCTTTAGTAAAGTAAACATTCCCCCACCCTGAACAGAATGCCCATAAATAATATTGTTATCATCTGAGAAGTCTCTATTCGTATTGCAGTCTAAAAATGCTGATCCCATATAGTTGTATCCCTTATAGATCGTATGATCTAAATAATAGGAATTATTTGATCCCTGTACTACAGGATATGATATGGCACAGTCTGGAACATATATCCAACCCACTATATCTGGATTGATAGCTTTTAATGAACCCCAGTCAGGAGCTAAAATCTGCTCTCCGTTCTCATCTTTTTTAACAACACATTCTTTTTTTAACTTGTCTGTCTGTAATTCAACTTCATTATCTTCATTGTATATCTGCCAAGCCTGATAGGCACAGAACCCACCAACGCATAAGCAAATTATCAATATGATTCCATAAATCCACTTTTTCATATTTCATTTCCCCTTTCACTCTATAAAAAAAGGCATCCAAGACTCCGTTGTTTTAAGACGGAGAGGGATGCCAGTTTGAATATATACATAAGCCGTATACTTATGTCAATTCCAGTTTAGTGTAGCATAACACGTAAGTCCTATAAGCACAAGCATACCCGCAAAAATAAAACCTGTTTTTATAGATAAAACAATCATTTTTATCAACCCTCTTTCTTTAAGGCAATTTGCCTTAATTTTGTAATTATCATTATTATTGGACCTCTTTATGTTATATGATGTATAACAAGAAACTCAAGGCGTGTGTAAAATTGATAAAAATGCGTAGCAGAGAATCAAAAAATCAATAATAATTAAAGATAATTTAATAAAAACAAATTTCTGTGAATCAAATAGCTCTTCTAACAGCAAAAGAAAAATCATGGATCCCATAAATATACGTAATAAATAAGCAAGTAACATTTTTTTACACCTCAGAAACTACTTTCTCATCAGCCGGTTTAAATTTATCATTTTTATCAACCTTCTTTCTTTGTTAAGGCAAATTGCCTTAATTTTTAAATTATCGCATTTTGGAACAACAAAATAAAATGGTACCCATAAGGAGGACAACAACGTGACAGTTGTGATACTCACTTGTGGGTATCTTTTTTCGTTGTTTTAAAATAAATATGTCAAGAACCAAAAGATTTACGAAAGATGAAATAGACGTATTGTCTAAGTCACCCTATGTAAAAAATATTAGAGAAAACAGATTATCATTCACCTACGATTTCAGATGTATCCTTTATGATGAATGGATCAAATATCCTTCAGTGGCTCAAATAAGAAAAGCTCTCACGTTACATAATTTTAACTGTACAATGATCGGATGTGACGTTATTAACAGGCTACATAGAAATTTTAAAAGAGATGGTCGTCCTACTGGCGGGAAGAATAAAACGTTTGGAATACGTTATTCATTAGAAGAAAAGTATGATAATGAATTTTTGATTAAATCAGGAATATTTATGAAATCAAAGAACGGAATTGGATTTACTTCGGAATTCATCGATAAAGTCTATAAAGAGTATCCTAAAGTATCCATTGAATCTCAGCTGGAGTCTTATGGCTTAGACCCTAAAAGAGTTGGTTTTCAAAGAATCTATAATTTGAAAAAGCTTTTCGATGGTAAAAAAACTGTAAAGGAAAATATAAGCTTAAATACGATTAATAAATACATCAATCATCCATATGTCAAAAGGTGTACATCTAAACATTTTGTTCTTAATAATAGTTTTTATAATGAAGCTTCTAGATTCAAAAATCTTCCTGTTGATAAGGTTCTTGGCATATTTGAAATTGATGAATCTGATCTGCCTGTTGGTGTACGTAACAGAATACAATATAAATTGAACAACTGGAATATTGAGTTTTTGGATAACATAGATGAGGTTGATCTAGATTTCAAAATTCGTATTCAATACAATAAGATACAAGCTTTAGAGAAGCTGTCTTTGATGCATTTCAATAGATTACGAGATAATCTTCCACAGTATACTTTCGAACAGAAGAAAGTGTTGTGTAAATGGATCAAGGAGCTTCCTCATGACCGATACGATTATTCTATTCAATCGATCCTTAAGAAGATTAGATTGTCCAGATCATCCTACTATTCGATTCTTTCAAATGACAACTATGGGATGAAGGACAAACAGGATGAGATTGATTTTCAACATATAAAGAAAGTTATAGATTATAAAGGATTCAAGAAAGGTTCACGTACTATCTATATGATGCTTCCTGGAATGTGTGGTGTGCATTTTGGAAGAGCTAAGATCCTTAGACTGATGAAAAAATATGGCTGTGTATGTACTGTGCGTAAGGAACGTACTGAATTGAAAACGAGTAAAGAAAATTTAAAAAACAATCGAAAGCCAAACCTATTAAAAAGAAGATTTCGTCTGGCAAGGCCTAATGAGATACTGCTTACGGATGTGAGTTATTTAAAATACAGTACAAATAAAACAGAATACTTTTCATGTATAAAGGATGCAGTCACAGGCAGAATCGTGAATCATGTCACTTCATCCGCTAACGATTTGAATTTGGCTACAGATACAATAGCTTGCCTTGATTCCACTGAAAATACTCTTTTCCATTCGGATCAAGGAACGCTTTATTTTAACGATGTATTCCAAAATAAACTAAAAGAACTAGGATACGAACAATCTATGTCACGTCGAGGCAACTGCTGGGACAATTCCAGTCAGGAATCCTACTTTGGACATATGAAGGATGAATGTGACTTCTCTAAATGCTCTACTCCGGAAGATGTAAAGAAAAAGGTTGATGAATATATATACTACTACAATTATGAACGTCCTCAATGGTCACGCAATAAAATGACTCCTGTAGACTATGAAAAATATCTTTATTCAATGTCGGATAGTGAATATTCAGAATATATGGAAATCGAACAGGAAAAATATGATAAGATGATGGAAAAAGCAGGAATAAAGGCATTAAAACGAGCAGTTGAGCTTGGTGCCTTTACACAGGAGAAATTAGAATTATGGCTCAAGTAAAAAAGAAAAAGAAGAAACAGACAGAAGCACAAAGATTAGCACATCGTGATGCGGTCATTGCGCATGCAGACAATAAATTCGTTGCAGAACTTACAGAAAAGATGGACGCATTCATTTATACAAAAGATTTTTATATTGCCCTTTATAAACAATTAGAAAAAGGAATGACAGCTATCGAAGCCTATGAATCATTGGGATTCAACACAAAAACACTTGGAAAAGACTGTGCGCAGTCTGCAGCCAAACGAGCAAGACAAAAGGCTAGAAATGGCGAGTTTGAACCAAAGGCAGATAACTTTGATGGAAGTGTTCCAATTGAAGAAATGCCTGAAATGAGTCTTGAAGAAAAAGTAGCGTATCAGGAAGCTCGTATCAGATATTTGGAAGATTACGTAGAATTTCAAAAAAAAATGCCATCCATATTGGAGGAGATATACTCATCGTACAACGTCAAGAAGTAAAAGATGATAAATTCTACATGGCATATGACTATATAAAAAGAGGAAAAGCAGAACAGAATGGATACACGAACACAAAGGTTTTCAAGATGTTCGGTATCAGCAGTACAGGTTATTATAACTATGTTGCACGAAAAGAAGACAGAAATGGAAAACTTGCAGCTAAAAGAAGAGATGAAAGTTACGTGATCCGCTGTTTTAAACATATCATTAAAAGATTGGGATTTGTCCCTGGCAAGCGAACATTCCGCCGCCATATGTTTAGAAGATTCAACTATAAGATTAGTGTATCCAGAACATCAAAGATCATGAAAAAGATGCAGATCACAGCACAACTTCCTAAAAAAGATGCCTATAAAGGTCAGGCCACACATCACCATGAATGTATGGCCAAGCCAAATCTTGTCAACCGCAATTTCAAACTAGGAGTAAGACAAGTTGTTCTTACTGATATCACTTATATTCATTATGGTTACTATCGCACACCTGCCTACATGTGTGTTTTTAAAGATGCCTATACAACAGAAATACTTGGACACGCTGTATCAAGTAAAATGGATGTAGCACTTATTCAGGAAGCATTCAACAATATGATGGACGATCATAAAAGTGAGTTTCCAAAAGATATGGAAGTATACTGCCATAGTGATCAAGGCTCTCAGTACCTTTCAACTACATTCAAACAATTATTAAATGATAATGACTTTATCCAGTCCATGTCTAGAAGAGGCAACAGCCAGGACAATGCACCAATGGAATCTTTTTTTGGACGCATGAAAACTGAAATAATCGACATCATCGCAAGATGTAAAAATCTGGATACTGTAAAACAATTAATCAACGGATATATAAACATGCACAATAATGAACGTTATCAGGAAAACCTTGCAGCCCTTTCTCCAAGTGAATTCTATACATACAAAGTAACAGGACAATATCCATTGGACAATTACTATGGAATAGAAGCTACAGAACTGATGTCGCTTGAACAGATCATTGAAGCAAAACTGGAAATGCAGGAAAAGAAAAAAGAATTAAAAAGAGAACGTCAAATGATCAATGAACAGCAGTCTAGATTATTTACAGATCCACTTGAAATCATAAAACGAGACAAGAAGAAAATGAAATCTGAAAAGAAGAAATGGGACAAGAAGCTTGAACTTGTAGAAAACCAATTGGCGAAGCTAAAAGATGTACTAAAAAAAATCGATGACGCTTTGCGCTTCTACTACAATGAAGCAACTGATGAAATCAAGGAACAATTGAAAGATCCATTAAACTGGAAGAATCATACACAACTTGATTATTATAAAGATATTGACGCATTATACTAAGATTAAAAAACAACAATAAATCATAAATCTCAGATTGAAAAAAGTCCAAAAATCAGGACTTCCTTTCGTCGTGCAAACAATAGATAATTACAAGCATTAAAAAAATGAGCATCACAATTTGTGACACTCATTTAGTAAGAACTGTCAGATATTTGTCCTTGACTTTTGAACCAGTTTATTTAGCGATGCCTCCTTTTTTGCGTTTCATAATAAAAAGCCTACTGGAAATGGTTCCATGTAGGCTTTTCTAATAGTTCATAAGCTGTTTTTGCGTTTCTAACGTTTGTGTTAGAGAATTTATCGAATAATTTATAATTGTTGAGTCTGACCATTAATTTTTTATCGGTTCTAGGAAAATGAAGCGGGAATAATTTATCAAATCTTTCACTTTCACTGATTAGAATGGATGTTACTTCATTGTTGATGGATAAATAACTTAGAAGATCTTGAATGGCTTGTGAGTCGAAGTAAACTAAAACTTCTACGTGTGCTTGATGATCTTTAGTAGAATATATCGCAAATCCTTTCGGTTGTTTATCTTCATTAACCATTGTGACAATGGATTTTTTTAAGCTTTTATGATATTGGATAAGCTTGTTGAATTCATCTTCACTTAATAGAATACTGCCATCAAAATACTGCATGAATTGGAAATATAATGTGTATAAGTTCTCTGCTTTTTGTTTTACATGATAAGGATTACCACTTCTGCATAGTGGAGCTCCAATCCAATATTCTTTTGTGTTTGAAATGTGTTGAAAGCTTTTTGCCTCAAATAATTTTGGCATGTTTGTGTATGTGATGGTTAATAAATCGTTATAGGTAGCTTGTGAAATGGCAGCATCTAATAAGTTAGAAAATTGTTTTCTTTGTCTATAATCTGGTAAAGTTGCAGCCATACCAATCACAGATACGCGCATTTGTCGATCTAAAAACATCATAGTTCTTTTTGTGACTTGAAGACAAGAAGTAATCTTATCGTCTTGCCAGAAACAGAACATGTGTTGTGGATCATATTGATATTTCATCCAGGCATCGATTTCTTTTTTATCCATATTAAATGCGGATTTAATCAACAAGTCTTTGATTTGTGCATCATATCCAACACTGTTGTGACAAATCATTGGTTATCTCCATCTTCTTCGTGTTCCGTATATTCAACATCAATAGCTCCATGTTTTGGAGTTGATTTTGGTTGTTCATTTTGGCTTTGTGTACTGCGATAAGTGTGAACGTGTACATGCCTTCTTCCTGTAAATAGGGAAATAATCCAGAAGAAAATGATGATTGGTAAAATAAATGGAAGCAGCCAGCTTGCTAGGGTTCCAAATATAAAGATAATCACAAAAAAGGCAATAAGAGTAAAAATACTATCCATAAAGGTACCTCGCTTTTCTAAAGTATATCATATTCATAATATGCGCATTAAATAACGCATTCGGTTTCAATGTCTTGTATGTATTGAATTTTTATTTTTCCATTTGTGAGTTCCATTAAGTCTTTAGAAATATCTTCTTGAACAAGGAAATGATAGACAACATCTTCTTCATATTGTTGTTCAATAACTTCAATGTTTTGTGTTCTAAAGTAATGGTCAATTTTTCCAATGAGATCGTAAGAAAAATGAATTTGATATTCTTGAAGTGTAGTTACAGTTGTCAGTGTTGCCACTTTTAAAGCTTGGGAAATACTCGAACTATAGGCTCTTACAAGTCCTCCGGTTCCAAGCTTGATTCCTCCAAAATAGCGTACTACAACGGCTAGAATATCTTGCATTTCATTATGCATCAACACATCTAACATAGGGTGACCTGCTGTCTGACTTGGTTCTCCATCGTCGTTAGATCGCATAATGTTTCCTATAATCATAGCTGTACAATGATGATTGGCATTGGGATGTTCTTTTTTTATAGCTTTTAAAAAGTCTTTTGCCTCTTGTTCATCCTGTGTTCTATGAAGGTAGGTAATAAATTTACTTTTTTTAATTTCTATTGTATTTATACAATCATTTTGAATTCTTGGCATAGTTGTATTGTAGCAAAGAATAGCTATATTTTACAAGTTTAGTAGAAAAGAAACCATTCTAGTGTTGGCGTCTAGAATGGTTTCTTTTGTTTATTATTATTTTTAGGAGAGAGATATGAATATTGGTTTATTTCTATATTCATTGCCTTATCTTTAAGGCACTTATAGAATAACATTCCATGTTGTCATAATTTTAGTATAACTTTGGTAAATCTTGTGAAATCCGATTGAATTATGTGAAATTATCAAAATGTGCATCTTTTTTGGAAAAACCTCAATGTATTTCGTATATGAGATAGGGGTGATGAAATCACATGAATAAATCAAAAGACAAAATTATGAAGGAGTTTTTAGA
>ENA-OUQK01000222-OUQK01000222.1-human-gut-metagenome-genome-assembly--contig:-NODE-222-length-39819-cov-4.323886_pt1 | contig 39819 bp, 31 predicted proteins | sample MGYA00237954_ERZ548842 | MGnify/ENA primary metagenome ERZ548842 (study PRJEB26490, sample SAMN05194704) | human gut metagenome | biome: terrestrial biome; feature: human-associated habitat; material... | reverse complement strand
AAAAGCGGCTGCCGCCGTTTCCGCTCCACCTTCGAGAAGGATGCTGTCGATCCCTTTCACCGCCAGACCGATCATGGCCGCTTCCAGATCAACACAGCCCTCCGTATCGCTGTCGGCAAAAATCACTTCAATCCCTTTTGACTGGAGAACCTTCACCTTTTCAGGCTCGGCGGAAGAAGTAGTCAGAACAATCACCCGTGAATCGCCGCCGAAAACACGAGACTCCATGGAAACGGATAATTTGCCGTCTGCGATGATGCGGACAGGATCTTCCAATCCCTCCGTCCGTGCCGTAAGCAGAGGATCATCTGCGGCAATCGTTCCCGCCCCTGCCATGACAGCCGCGTACAGACCGCGCAGCGTACGAACTTCTTCTCTTGATTCTTCCGATGAAATCCACTGCGACTTTCCCGTATGGCATGCCGTTTTTCCATCCATGGACACTGCTGATTTGTACAGGACGAAAGGTTTCTTTTCTGTAATAAATTTCATGAAAACTTCATTTAAAACCTGCGCCTCTTTTTCCATCACACCAGTCGTCACGAAAATCCCCGCATCTTTCAGCTTCCGGATACCCTTTCCCGACACAAGCGGATTTGGATCCTGCATGGCAACCACGACACGCTCAAGATTCTTGGATGCGATGAGATCCGCACAGGGCGGCGTCTTTCCATAATGACAGCACGGTTCAAGCGTCACATAAAGAGTCGCTCCGGCGGGATCAGCCCTGCAATCGGCAAAAGCATTGACTTCCGCATGGGGCCCGCCATAAAATTCGTGCCATCCTTCACCGATGATTTCGCCGTCTTTTACAAGTACCGCGCCTACCATAGGATTCGGACGGGTATGTCCCATCCCGTTAGCCGCCAGCTCCAGCGCCCGCGCCATAAACTTTTTGTCATCATCGATCCGCATAAAAAACCTCCCGTCTTCAGGGAGGCTCTTACGAAATCAGAAAAACAATCTTCTCCCATCCAGACTGTACTGTCGGCTTTGGAATCACACCAAATCAGCCATACGGCTCGTGGGCTCAGGAAAACCTTTACCACCGGTCGGGAATCACACCCTGCCCTGAAGATACATAATTGGAAACACACAGACTGATGCCTGTATATTCCTTAAACCTATTCAATTATAGCAAACCCATGAATAAAATCAATAAAAATCCCGTCAACAGTTATCCAAGCCGGGAAAGCACAGCATCAAGCACTTCCTTTGAAATGTCATCCGCGCTCCGCAATCTGCCATCCGCCATGCAGGAAATACGCAGCCAGTCATAAGTTTCACAAAGTACCTGGTACGCATCACAGCACTTTTCAAGATATGCCGAATGCTGCTCATGGATATCCATAGACCCGCCCTGCTTTGCCCGCTCACGAACCAATTTTTTTGAAACAGCCGGCGGTACATCAAGGAGAACCACCACATCCGGACGGGGAAGTTCCAACTCTTCATATTCCATATGATCCAGCCAGGAAAGGAACTCTTTCCGCTTTCCTTCATCATCGTACTTCGTCATCTGGTGAACCATATTGCTCGTCGTGTACCGATCGGCAATCACGACCCCCCCGTTTTCATAGAAAGATTTCCACTTCATTCGAAACGAAGCAAAACGATCCACCGCATAGAGCATGGACGCCGCATAAGGATTCACATCCCCCGGCGCTCTGCCGAAATCACCGTTCAGGTACATTTTCACCAGCGCCGAGGAAGGACTTCCATAATCAGGAAAAGAAATATGCATGACATCTTTTCCACTCTTAATAAGATGATCCTCCAAAAGTCCTGACTGCGTCGCCTTCCCGCTTCCATCAATGCCTTCAAGCACAATCAATTTCCCATTCATGATATCTCCCGTACAAGATCTTTTGTTTTCTATTTTACCATACTGTCCAATGGCGATAACCCTCTTCCACACGATAGACGATCTTGGATTTTACAACAGCTGAATAATTTTTTGAGTCAAAACGGATTTCTACACGTATCCATAATAAAGAACCGTGAACATAAAGAGTCCTTCTCTATATTCACGGATATCTTCATCTCCCCCGTTTGGGATTAAATTCATTCATAGCTTTGTCCACAGTGGTTTCTAACGCCCGTTCCACGGAATCAGCAGTATATTTCTTTGCGGCTTCGATACGTTCAATTTCTTCACCATAAGGCCGGCCAAGAACATGCTCGATAACGGTATGCCCGTCCTTCGGATGTCCCACCCCGATACGGAAACGGACGAATTCTTCCGTGTGAAGGCCGGCAATCAGGGATTTGATGCCATTATGACCGCCGGCAGACCCCTTCTTTCGAATCCGTGTTTTCCCCGCCGGCAAATCCAAATCATCGCAGATGATATAAATATCTTCTGCAGATATTTTGTAGTAATTGGCAATCGCTCCTACTGCGTCCCCGCTGAGATTCATATAAGTCAGCGGCTTCACCAGAAGTATCTTTTCGCCGAACCTCACGACGGAAGCGATTTCCGCTTTCATGTCCGTTTTCCAGATATTCACAGACCAGCGGCGGGCCAACTCGTCAATAACATCGAATCCCATATTGTGGCGGGTATGTTCATATTCTTTACCAGGATTCCCCAGTCCTGCCACCAATTTCATTTATCGAAAAGGGCGCTGACGGAAGCGTCATGGAAAATACGAAGAATTGCTTCCCCAAGGAGAGGAGCCACGGACAGCACTGTCAATTTATCCTGCATTTTTTCTTTTTCTATGGGCAGCGAATTGGTCACTACCAATTCTTTCAACACAGATTCTTTAATTCTTTCTGTCGCCGGATCGGTCAGCACAGGATGGCATACAGCCGCATACACACCGGCAGCGCCGTACTCCATGAGTGCTTTCGCACCTTCACAAAGGGAGCCTGCCGTGTCTACGATATCGTCAACAACAAAGCAGTTTCTTCCTTTTACGTCGCCGATAATATTCATAACCTTTGCTACGCCCGGTTCCGGACGGCGTTTTTCAATAATAGCGATAGGCGCGCCTACGCGGTCAGCCAGATCTCTGGCGCGGTTTACACCGCCCAGATCAGGGGATACGACTGTCAAATTTTCCAGATTCTTGGATTTTACATAATCGGCAAGCAGCGCTGCAGAAGCCAGATGGTCTACAGGGACATCGAAGAAGCCTTGGATCTGTCCCGCGTGGAGATCCATGGTCACCACTCTTGTAACACCGGCCGTTCCAAGCAGATCCGCCACCAGTTTCGCGCTGATCGGTTCTCTGCCGCGGGTTTTCCTGTCCTGGCGGGCATAGCCGTAATAAGGGACAACCACGGTAATATTACGTGCTGAAGCCCTTTTGAGCGCATCCACCATAATCAGCATTTCCATCAGGTTATCGTTTACCGGTGAACCTGTCGGCTGGATGATGAAACAGTCTTTGCCACGGACACTTTCATTAATCATGACCTGTATTTCGCCATTATTAAATCTTCCGCACAAAGACTTTCCAAGCGGAACGCCGATATAATCTGAAATTTCTTTTGCAAGAGCCGGATGCGCGGTTCCTGTGAAAATTTTCAGTCTCGATGTACCTTCCATATCCATTTATGATGCTCTCCTTTTCTCACCTATGGGATCTCCGACAATAACTCCCCCATGCCGTCTTCATGGCAGCATTTCTTATATTATATACCCTTTCTCAAACAGAAACTATCCTGCTTGGACGGAAATATAAAACAGGCTAATCTTTATATGTATCTTCTTTTACCCAATTTTCAATATTCACCTGCTTTGCCCTGCCCACAGCAAGCGCTTTGGCAGGAACATCCTTCGTAATCGTCGAGCCCGCGGCGGTAAACGCCCTTGCCCCTATATGAACCGGTGCCACAAGATTTGTATTGCACCCGATGAATGCATGCTCATCAATCGTGCAGCGGTGCTTATTTTTTCCGTCAAAGTTTACCGTTACCGTTCCGCATCCGAAATTCACGTTTTTCCCTAAATCGGAATCGCCGCAGTAAATCAGGTGCGGCAGTTTCGTGCCATCGTCCACGTCGGAATTTTTCACTTCCACGAAATTCCCGATTTTAATATCATTGTGCAGACAGGTCTCGGGACGTAAGTGGACAAACGGCCCGATTTCATTATTATCTCCCAATTCACAGGAATGGGCATATACACGGTTTAAATGATTACCATCACCGCAAATCACATCGGTAAGCTGCGTATCGGGACCAAGAGTACAGTTTTTCCCTACTTTTGTTTTCCCCTGCAGCATTGTTCCCGGTAAAATCACCGTATCCTGTCCCACTTCTACATCCTGCTCGATATATGTACTGTACGGATCGGTGACTGTGACACCTGCCGCCATCAGGTCTTCCGCTTTACGGATGCGAAGGATGCGGTCAGCTTCTGCCAACTGGATACGGGAGTTAACGCCCATTGTCTCGCTTGCGTCTTCAGCTGCAACAGGAATCACTTTCCGCCCCGCCTTAATTAATATTTCAAACACATCAGTCAAATAATATTCACCCTGGGCATTTTTATTGTCTACCTTCTCCAAAGAATCAAGCAGTGCACCTGTTTTGAACACATACGTCCCTGTATTGATTTCATGGACAGCCAGCTGATCCGGCGTACCGTCCTTCTGTTCCACAATGGAAATCATATGTCCTTTTGCATCGCGGAGAACTCTTCCGTATCCGAAAGGATTGTCCATAATTGCCGTCAGGACAGCCGCGGCGCCGTCATGCCCCCTGCACGCACAGACGAGACCTTCTATCGTTTCCCTGCGCAAAAGAGGTGTATCCCCGCAAACCACAAGCACATACCCGTCACGATTATCTTTAAGCAAAGGAACCGCCTGCATCACCGCATGGGCGGTCCCCAGCTGTTCCTCCTGATGGACGAAATAAATATTTTCTCCGGCAAGCCTTTCACGAACAAGTTCCTCTTTGAATCCCGTGACAACCACACATTTTTCAGATCCTGCCTTTTTTACCGTACGAATGACCTGCTCCGCCATAGGGACGCCGCAAACTTTGTGCAGAACTTTCGGCCATTGCGACTTCATTCTTGTACCCTGGCCTGCAGCCAAAACGACCGCCGTTAAACTCTCCATATTGCCTCCCGCCGTTTTTTACAACGCGCATATATTTTCAGAAAATAGATTACCTCATAAAACAAGTTTTCCCAATTTATTTTAGCAAAACAGACTTGCTGCCGCAATACAAAAGCCGCGTGTCCGTTCTTCACCACGCAGCTCTTTATCACTTAACTTAAAACTTCAGGAAATAAGGTAAACGGTAATATTATCTCTTGACCCCCACTGGTATGCCTGCTCCAGGTTGTCCACACCGACATCGATAACATATCCTTGTATGGCTCCGCCGATATCATCACAAATGGCATAGCCGTATCCCTCGATATATACGATACTCCCCAGAGGAATCACATCAGGGTCTACCGCCGCATGCCCTTTCCCTGCATAGTTTCCCAAGGCGGTACGGCCGGAGCCGCCGCCGTCCGTCGGCGTGTATGCCGTAGATTTCATTTGAAATGATTTTTTATACTTCCCCGTAAATTTTGGCGCATTTTCCAAACGTTCCCACACATTGGTATCTGCCATTCCTGTCCTTTCCAGTTTTTCTTCCGCCTGCAATTTACGGACCGCCTCTGCTGTTGCCGCTCCGTAAATACCATCAGAACCGCCAGGATTATACCCGTGCAGAAGGAGCCTGTTCTGTAATTTAACGACGCGCTTGCCCCGATCTCCTGCTTTTAACGTGCCGCCGCCCGCAGAAGGAGCGCTTAACCCGCCGAGCAGTTTCCACGTAGCATCATCCACATTTCCTGTAACGGATAAACCATGTTCTTCCTGCAGTGCGCGCACGGCGCTTTCTGTGTCGTTACCGTAAATGCCGTCTGCTTCCCCGTCCAGATACCCCGCGCGGCGGAGCTTATTCTGTAATGTTTTGATCTCACTCCCGCGGTCACCTTTTGTATAATGCATGTCTTTTTTATTCTTTTGTTCCTTCTTTATTTCCTTTTTGTTTTCTTTCTTTGCCTCTCCCGTTTCTCCCCCTCCCAAAAGGGAAAGTGTCTGTTCATCTACAGCTCCCGACACCGGAAGTCGGTGGTCTTTTTGGAACTGTTCCACGGCAGCCGCCGTGCCGCTGCCATAGATACCGTCAGAAGCGCCAGTGAGATAGCCTGCCGCCGCAAGACGGTCCTGCAGTTCAGCAATCATATCCCCCCGATTTCCCTGGGCATATACGATCCCGCCTCCATCACGATACCCTTTCCCGTCATCTTCTTTCAGCTTTGCCTGTGTGCTGTCATCTGCTTTTCCCGTAACAGGGAGTCCATGATCTTTTTGAAATTCCGATACCGCCTTCACCGTGGTCGATCCATAGTCGCCATCTACCGTACGCGCCAGATATCCCGCTTCTACCAGATCATTCTGCAAGGATTCCACAGCGGCGCCACGCATTCCCATGTGAAGAATTTCTGCCGATACGGAGCCTGCCATACACAGCCATAAGGCCGCAGCAAGTTCCAAAATATATAATTTACGCATTTCTTTTACCTCCGTAAAAAATTCATGTGTATTTTACCATGGACGATATTTTTTGTAAAAATTCCTCAGAATGAAATACCATTCAATACGCAAAAAACCGCGGTGAAGTCATCGCGGTTCTCATTCCTATTATTTTCTATACAGCCCCATGGCATGAATTGCATTTTCATACGTCACGCGGGCTTTCGCACGGGCGCGGACGGCACCGTCATCAAGAATGGCATCCAGTTCGGGGGTTCCTGTAAGCTCATCATATCGGGAACGAATCGGACTGAGTTCTTCTACTACCAAGTCAGCTACATCTTTCTTAAACGTGCCGTATCCCTGCCCATCGTACATCGTTTCTATTTCTTCAAAAGTCTTTCCGGAAATAGCCGAATAGATACTCATCAGATTGGAAACACCGGGCTGATTCGCCTTGTCATAGTGGACATGCGCCATTGAATCGGTGACTGCCTTCTTTATTTTCTTCACAATTACATCTGCCGTATCCAGCATATGGATGGTTGCCCATTCATTATCATCAGACTTGCTCATTTTACCTGTCGGCTCCTGAAGGCTCATGACTCTCGCCCCGCCCTGGGGAGCCCACATTTCAGGAATGGTGAATACTTCGCCATACTTGCGGTTAAAACGTTCCGCCAGATCCCTTGTAATTTCCATATGCTGGCGCTGGTCTTCACCAACCGGCACGAGATTTGCCTGATACAGGAGAATATCGGCAGCCATAAGGGGCGGATATGTTAAAAGTCCCAGGGGAATAAACCCCTCTTTCTTTTCCTCTTTCTGTGCTTTTGACTTATACTGCGTCATGCGTTCCATTTCTCCCACATACGCACTGCAAATCATCATCCATCCAAGCATGGCATGCTCCGGTACTTCCGACTGGACAAAAATCGTCGCCTTCTTCGGATCCATCCCTGCCGCGATATAGAGCGCCGCCAGATTCCGTGTCCGTTCATGAAGCAGTGCCGGATTCTGGGGAACAGTAATCGCGTGCTGGTTTACAACACAATAGTAACATTCCGCTTTTTCCTGAAAAGGGATAAAATTTTTCAATGCCCCCAGATAGTTTCCTAAAGTTAAAGAACCGCTGGGCTGGATTCCCGAAAAAATAACATCCATTATGTATCTATGCTCCTTATTCCACAGTGACCGATTTGGCCAGGTTACGGGGCTTATCCACGTCATTGCCCCGTTTGATACCGGTATAGTATGCAAGAAGCTGCATAGGAATGACAGAAAGAATAGGGGCGATAAATTCGTCTACTTTCGGAATTCTCACGATTCCTGTAGTATATTTTTCAAGCTCATGATCATCATCATAACCGATTCCCAGTACATCTGCACCGCGGGCGCGTACTTCCTGTATATTGCTGTACATCTTAGCTCTCACATTATTCTGTGTTGCCACGGCAATAACCGGCGTTTCGGCAGAAATAAGAGCCAGCGTGCCATGCTTTAATTCACCGGCCGCATATGCTTCCGCATGGATATAAGAAACTTCTTTCAGTTTCAGTGCTCCTTCCATGGCAATAGCATAGTCAATAGAGCGCCCAAGATAAAAAATATCTTCTGCTTTAATCAGGCGGTCCGCCACCTCAGACATATGTTCCTTTTCAGTAAGCACTTCTTCAATCTGCTTCGGCAGCTCAAGCAGAGCGGCAGTCAGCTTCTTCACCAGTTCCAAAGAAATACTCTCTTTTACCTGCCCCATATAGAGAGCAAGCATCAAAAGGGAAACCAGCTGTGTAGTATATGCTTTTGTAGATGCCACGGCAATTTCCGGGCCGGCCAGTGTGTAAATGGCCACATCTGTTTCACGGGCAATGGAAGATCCGATGGAATTTGTCACCGCGATGCTCTGGGCGCCAAGACGCTTTGCTTCTTTCAGAGCCGCCAGTGTGTCGATCGTTTCACCGGACTGGCTGATAACGATACATAACGTTCTTCCCGTCGTCAGAGGACGGCTGTATCTGTATTCCGACGCGATTTCCACGGAAACCGGAATTTTCGCGAACCGTTCGATATAGTGCTTTGCCACCAGCCCCGCATGATATGCCGTACCGCAGGCAGTGATCAGAATATTGTCAATATTTTCAAGACTGTTTTTCGTCCAATTCAGCTTATCAAAAAACACAGTGCCGTCTTTTTTCAAATGAATTTTTACAGTATCACGGACTGCTTTCGGCTGTTCATAAATTTCTTTCAGCATAAAATGGTCAAATCCGCCCTTTTCCGCCGCTTCCGCCGACCAGGTAACTTCCTGTACTTTTTTTGAAATAGGAAGACCGTCAGCACTGAACACGGAAACACTGTCTTTTTTTACGACCGCAATCTCCCCGTCATTCAAAATATAAATACGGCGGGTATAATTAATCACTGCAGGAATATCGGATGCAATGAAATTCTCATCTTCGCCAAGACCTATAATCAGCGGATTATCTTTCTTTGTACAGATAATCGTATCGGGATCGGCATCATGCATGAATACAAGAGAATAAGAACCATCGATTACAGCAAGCACCTTGCGGACGGTAGAGAAAAAATCACCGTCATCAAGCTCTTCCGCCAAATGGGCAACGACTTCGCTGTCCGTTTCAGACTTGAATACATGGCCTTTTTTCAGAAGATCTTTTTTCAAATCCATATAGTTTTCAATAATGCCATTGTGAACGATGACAAAATGATTATTTTCATCCCCATGGGGATGGGCATTCACATCTGATGGTTTGCCGTGAGTTGCCCATCGGGTATGCCCGATACCGATATTTCCACGTAAAGGATAGGACTCCAGCGCCTTTTCCAAATTTACCAGACGTCCCGCTTTTTTCTCAATCTCGATTTTCCCATTTTCATACACGGCAATGCCTGCCGAATCATAACCTCTATATTCCAGACGGCGCAGACCTTCTATCAGGAAATCGGAAGCATTTCCATTTCCCACATAGCCCAATATACCGCACATAATATTTCCTCCTGCAAAACTCCAATAAATGAATCATTTATTTCAAAATTCAGCCATGTAATACTAAGTCATTATACCACAACCAGGCAATATTCAGTGTCCCGATAAGCTGCCGGCACCCCCGTTTTCTCAGAAAGAATTTATGATACCCTCCACATCCTGGAGTTCCGAAATACCTGCAAGAGCTGTCATAATACCGATAACAAACAATGCAGTAATCAGCATGCCGCAGAGAAGGAAAGGAGAAATACTGATAAAAAAGGCTTTCCCTTTCCCAAACCCGTAATTTGCACGGATGGCAAGAATGTCTAAGAAAAAGCTCCAGACAACAATAGCAAAAACAGCAAATCTGTGGATGCCGTCCAGGCCAAACTGTCCTATAAGAGAAAAGAAAACAGAAAAAGCATAAGGGATCGACGCGCACATGAACCCCGCCGTAATCCCTCTTGCCGTCCCCCGCCCGCCAAGGAGTCCGGAAATATAATCCACCACGGCACTGTGTATCAAAAGGAGAGAACCTGTCCCGACAAAAGATGCCAGAAAAGCGGTCACAAAACTTCCTGCCTCCACAGAAGAAAGGGCAAGAAGCAAAACCACGAATCCCCAGATGATACTGCTTTCTTTCATTTTTTCACCGGTAGTCACATCAGACATCGCGTCTGTGGGATGGGCAAGCAAACGGTATATTAAATCTAAAACTGTATTCATCATAGCTCCTTAACGAACAGAGGGTGCCGGCGTCTGGGAAAACGTGCCCCATATATTATCTGAAATGTTTTTTGCTAAACTCCTCACAGCACTGTCCATTTCCCCTGCAAGGATATTTTTCCAGGATGTTCCTACGGAATATCTTTTCACCGGTACACTGTCCCCTTCTATTCCGGCGACGCCTCCCGCATAATTCAAGGCATCATAATAATTCCCCATCGCATCAACTAGTCCCAGTTCCATAGCCTGCTGGCCGGTAAGAATCCGTCCGTCAGCCACACTTCTTACACGGCTTTCTTCCATACGTCTTCCGTCAGCCACGGTCTTCACAAACTGGCTGTAAATATCATCCACCATAGTTTGAAGCATTTTCTGCTCGTCTCCTGTCATGGGCCGGTACATAGAAAGAATATCCTTATGGGCACCGCTTTTGATTTTTTCATTTTTTACACCCAGCTTACCCATAAGCTCTTCAACATTCGTATAATCCATGTACACGCCAATACTTCCTGTCAAGGTAGCAGGATTGGCAAAAACATAATCGCCTTTGCTGGCGAGCCAGTATCCTGCAGAGGCACACATATCCCCCATGGAAACGACGATCGGCTTTCCCGCATTCTTAATCTTGTCCATTTCTTCCGCAATTTCCTGCGTTGCTCCCGTAGAACCGCCGGGACTGTTAATGCGGAGAAGGACGCCCTTTACCCGATTATCCTTCCGCGCCTGTTCCATTTCATACATCACCTGCTCGCTGGAAACGCCTTCTGACGCCCCCAGGAGAGTCCCATTGCGGGGACCGCCGTAAATAGTACCATCAATGCGGATTTCCGCCACATAGTCCTTACCCTTCCCGATGGCGGACGTCTTTTTCCATTCAGGCATAAAACCTGCCGCTGCAGCGGAAATAACAAGAACCGCCAGCATCACCATGATCCACTTTTTAATTTTACTATCCATTGTTAATCTCCTATCTTGTCATTTCATTATACCATCATCATGAATACAAGAAAAATCAAGCCAGAAAAAAAGGTTTCTCCAAAGATGTTTCCATCATTCAGCGAAACCTTTTCTGGTGACCGGTATGGGATTCGAACCCATACTCTCTGCGCTGAGAACGCAGCGTCTTAACCGTTTGACTAACCGGCCATGTGTTCCATATTATAACCGGCACTGACTGAAATTTCAAGTATTTTTTACATACATGGTTTCCGATCTCCCTTGTTTTTTTCATAGAGAATCAAAAGACCTTTCAAAGTAAGCATGGAATCCACCCTGTCAATCGTTCGGGATGCGCCCGCCATAAGCGTCGCCAGACCGCCCGTAGCAATGACCTTGATATCGTTCCGTTTCATTTCCGCTTTAATACGGGTAACGATTTCATCAATCTGTCCCACGAAGCCGTAGTAAATCCCTGCCTGCATGGCAGACACGGTATTTCGACAAATAATGGAATTCGGTTTCAACAGTTCGATACGCGGCAGTTTGGACGCCCGTTGGAAAAGGGCTTCCATGGAAATACTGATCCCCGGAGCAACAGCCCCGCCAAGATAATTCCCTTTTTCATCGATGACACAAAACGTTGTCGCCGTTCCCAAATCGATAACAATAAGAGGGCACTTATATTCAGCGATGGCGGCTACCGCATTAACGATACGGTCAGCCCCCAAATCTTTCGGGTTGTCATAAAGGATATTCAGCCCCGTTTTAATCCCCGGTCCCACAAGAATGGGATTCACGCTGAAATAACGGCGCGAAAGAGATTCAAGGATAGGAATAATCGGCGGTACCACTGTTGAAATAATGACATCTTCAATATCGGAAAACTGAAGTCCGTTAATACGGAACAGCGTTCCCAACACACTGGCATAGCCATCAGCAGTCTGGAGTGTATCCGTTGCCAGACGCCAGTGATTGAGCAATTCCTTTCCACGGTAAATACCACAGACAATATTTGTATTCCCTACATCAAAAGCAAGCAGCATTATTCATCGCCTCTCAGAATAAAGGTGCCTCCGGATCCGGATTTCCCCTCTTGGTTTATAAATCACGAAACCGTAATTTATCACATGTGTATCATGCAATAAAGACTCGATTCTGTCAAGCAAAAAAGGCAGAGGATCCGCCTTTCATTAAATTTATTCATTTAAAAAGAGTCCCGCGTTTCGGAGTGCTTTTTGTATACGTATGCCGCAGAATACACCAGCGGCCACTTTGATGAGATCAAATCCGATAAAAGGGAAAACGGTCATCGTAAGGGCTGTCCAAAGCGGCATTCCTTTCCCCAAACCAAGAGAAAAGTACATCATGAACCAAACTGTCCCCAACGCATAGCAAAGGATGAGCCCCAGAAGCGCAAATACTCCCTGGGTGAAAAAGCGGCTTTTTTCTTTAAGGTATATCCCGCTGAAACCGGCCATAAGAATAAATCCGATATAATAACCGCCCACAGGGCTCAGGAAAATACCAACCCCTGCCTTGCCCATCGTAAGAATGGGAACACCCAGTGCGCCAAGAAGAAGCCACACGGAAATAGAAACCGCGCCCCATTTCCAGCCAAGGACACCACCGGCAAAAGCACAAACAAACGTCTGTAATGTAACCGGCACCGCCCCGACGGGAAAAGCGAACTGGGAAAGTACCGCCATGATTCCCGCAAATAAAGCGGCACCCGACATATAATGAAATTTATTTCTGTCCATAAATTATTTTACTTCTTTTCTGTTTTATCTTTGCGGAATTGGCGCATCTGCCGGACGGATGGAAACATCGCCTGCCATTACGCGGCGGACTTCCCTGCCGGTGTCTACCAGGAGGCAGCCGTCATCATCAATATCCACAGCTTTGCCAGTATAATTATCATTGCCGAAAATCACGCGCACCTCTTCGCCAAGAGTCACGGATAATTTCCGCCAGTCATCAAGTACGCGGCCAAACCCTTCTGTCTGTGCCAGCTTATACTCCGCTTCCAGCTCGGCCAGGACGGCTGCCAGCAAATCCCGGCGGGACACATTAACCCCTTCGTTCAGGAAAGACGTCGCATGGCCGCGGAAATCTTCAGGGAATTCCTTTTCCTTCATTCCCGTATTGATGCCGATTCCCATAATAATATAATCAATCTTTTCCATAGAAGCCGACATCTCGCAAAGCATCCCCACCAATTTCTTCCCATGATAGAGAATATCGTTGGGCCACTTGATACCTGCATCAGCAAGTCCGAGACGGCGGATACCGCGGCAGACTCCTACTGCTGCAAGGAGCGTGCTCTTTGATGCCTCCATCGGGAAAAACGTGGGACGGAAAATGACAGAAAACCAAATCCCTTTCGCAAAAGGAGAATAAAAATGCCTTGTAAGGCGTCCGCGGCCGGTCGTTTGTTCCTCTGCCACGACGATCGTCCCCTCTTCCGCGCCTTCCCTTGCAATCTTTTTGGCTTCTTCATTTGTGGACGGTGTCGATTCAAAATAAACCACTTTCTTTCCAAGCGTTTCCGTATGGAGAACACTGGCAATTTCCAAAGGTGTCAGTAAATTCGGCGCATAAATCAGCCGATATCCTTTCCGTGTGCTTGATTCAAAAATATATCCCCTGCTTTTCAGAATATTGATATGCTTCCAGATTGCTGTACGGGATACGTTTAAATCTCTGGATATCTGTTCCCCCGACACATAATTTCCATTTGCTTTGCGGAAATACTCCAGTATTTCATTGCGCATAATATCCTCCTTTTCCTTTCAGAACTTTCCTTCATTATAATTTTCGACAATCCCTTCGTCAACTTATTTCATTTACGACCTTTACATTAAAAAGAGAGCCGTTTTGGAGGCTCCCTTTCTTCTTTTTACAAAATGTAATTTGATGTATCCATATCCTTCGTGATTTCCCCAAGCTTTTGCCTCACATAAGTACCGTCAATGGTAACTTCTTTATTTTCCAGCTCAGATGCTTCAAAAGACAGCTCCTCCAGTACCCGCTCCAGAATCGTATAAAGCCGCCTCGCACCGATATCTTCCGTTTCCGAATTCACCACAGATGCGATTTCCGCAATCGCACTGACAGAATCTTCCGTAAACGTCACTGTGACGCCTTCCGTTTCCAAAAGCGCCGTGTACTGCCGGATCAAAGCCTGCTGCGGTTCTGTTAAAATCTTCCGCAGATCCTCCTCTGTAAGGCTTTTTAATTCTACACGGATCGGGAACCGTCCCTGCAGCTCAGGAATCAAATCGCTCGGTTTTGATACATGGAACGCACCAGCCGCCATGAAAAGAATATGATCCGTCTTTATTCGTCCGTACTTGGTCTTCACCGTCGCCCCTTCCACAATGGGAAGGATATCCCGCTGCACCCCTTCACGGGATACGTCAGGCCCGCCGGATGCACCGTGTCTCCCCGCAATCTTATCGATTTCATCAATAAAAATAATGCCCCGTTCTTCGGCAAGCGCAACCGCCCTGTTACGGACAACATCCATATCCACCATCTCTTCGGCAGAAACCTCCGCAAGAACAGTTTTGGCCATGCGCACTGTCATTTTCCTCTTCTTCATCTTTTTCGGCATCATGGATGCGAATATTTGAGAAATCCGATTCGCCTGTTCATTGTCCGCTGTATCTTCAATATTTCCTTTTTCTTCCAATTCCACTTCTATTTGGCGGTCGTCCAATTCGCCGCTCCTGATACGGGCAAGCAGATTCTTTCTTCTCTCCCTTTCCCCTTCATCTGAAACACCTGTCTTCTCCGCCTTTTCCCCTAAAATAATTTCCATAGGAGATCTCGTTTCCTTTTTCTTTGCAGGCCACATGATTTCAGCAATTTTCTGCACCGCCGCCTCTTCCGCATCTTTCCCATGACGGCCTGACTCCTGCTTCTTCACAAGGCGCACCGCTTCTTCCGCCAGGTCGCGCACCATAGATTCCACATCGCGGCCCACATAGCCGACTTCCGTATACTTCGTCGCTTCCACCTTTACGAAAGGGGCACCTGTCAGCGCAGCAATGCGGCGGGCAATTTCCGTTTTTCCCACTCCGGTGGGACCGATAAGAAGAATATTTTTCAGACTTACTTCACGGGCTATTTCCTTAGGAAGCCGGCTGCTGCGCCAACGATTCCGCAGGGCGACAGCGACAGACCGTTTCGCATTCTGCTGTCCCACAATGTATTCATCAAGATATTCCACAATTCTCCGTGGTGTCAGATCTTTCATCCTATTTCCTCCACAATCACATTATGATTCGTATATACGCAGATATCCGCCGCCACATGGAGTGACCGTTCCGCAATCTCCCGCGCTGATAAATCCGACACCGAACACAAAGCGCGAGCTGCGGCAAGAGCATAATTTCCGCCGCTCCCGATTGCCAGTATGCCATCATCCGGCTCGATAACCTCTCCGCTGCCTGATACAAGAAATAAATGGTCGCCATCCGTCATAATCAAAAGAGCTTCCAGCTTTTGGAGCACCCGATCCCGCCTCCACTCTTTGGCGAACTCCACGGCAGCACGCACCAGATTTCCATTGCAATCAGAAAGTTTTCCTTCAAACTTATCAAAAAGAGCAAATGCATCCGCTACAGAACCGGCAAATCCGGCAATGACCTTTCCATGATACAGGCGGCGCACCTTCCGCGCCGTATTCTTCATCACCACAGCGCTGCCCATCGTGACCTGCCCGTCACCGGCCACAGCCGTATGTCCGTCTTTCTTTACAGCCAGTATTGTTGTTGCAGTAAACATATTTCCTCCTTGTACTTTTATGTTTCAGGTAATAGTAAGTTCACTTCCTTTATTATACCCCGCGATAAAAGCCGTCCCCTGAAAGAAACGGCTCCTCTTTATCCCTTTATAAACTCATCCAAGACTGACAATGCCCGCGCCGCCAGTCTTTCATTCTTTTCTCTTTTCTTCACCTTTTCAGGCAAAGGAGGCAGCAATCCGAAATTCACATTCATCGGCTGGAAATTCTTTCCGATAAAATGAGAAATATAATGGCAGAGCGCGCCAATTGCCGTCTCCTTCGGGAATGCCCGCGGCTCCTTCCCCGCCGCCCGCGCGAAAGCGGAATAGGCTGCCACGATTCCCGATGCTGCCGATTCCACATACCCTTCGACGCCTGTCATCTGCCCTGCAAAGAAGAGTCCCTTCTGTGCCCGCGTTTCCATGGTGGCTTCCAGTAAATCGGGCGAATGGATATAGGTATTCCGATGCATCACGCCATAGCGGACAAACTCCGCATCAGCAAGTCCGGGAATCATGCCGAAAACCCGTTTCTGCTCGCCCCATTTCAGATGAGTCTGGAAGCCGACAATATTGTACATCGTATCTTCTTCATTATCCTGACGCAGCTGGACAACAGCATACGGTTCCTTCCCTGTCCGCGGATCAGGAAGTCCTACCGGTTTCATCGGCCCGAAACGCATCGTATCCTTACCGCGCTGCGCCATCACTTCCACAGGCATACACCCTTCAAAGACATTTCCTTCTTCAAACCCGTGGACTTCCGCTGTCTCCGCCGTCCTGAGCGCCTCATAAAATGCATTGTATTCCTCTTCGTTCAGGGGGCAGTTCAGGTATGCCGCCTCTCCCTTATTGTAGCGGGACATCCGGTACACGATGTCCATATCAAGGGATTCTTTCATCACGATGGGCGCTGCGGCATCATAGAAGTGAAGTCCTTCGCCGCCGCAGAATTTTTCTATGCTGTCCGCAAGAGCGCCGTCTGTTAGCAGCCCGGTCGCAATAATCACGATCCCTTCTTCCGGTATTTCCCTGATTTCTTCATTGACAAATTCAATCAGCGGATGACTTTTTATCTTTTTTGTCACTGCCGCCGCGTATCCGTTACGATCCACCGCCAGAGCACCGCCTGCAGGGACACGGTGGGCATCGGCACATTCCATGATCACCGACCCAAGCCGGCGCATCTCCTCTTTTAGAAGTCCCACCGCATTAGTAAGAGCTGCCGCACGGAAAGAATTGCTGCACACCAGTTCCGCACAATATCCCGTATGATGGGCAGGCGTTCCGATTGCCGGACGCATTTCCGCCAGCTTCACGGGAACCCCCATTTCCGCCAGCTGCCAGGCAGCCTCGCTTCCTGCTAAACCGGCTCCGATTACCGTAACCTTCTCCATCAATCACCGGCTCCTGTTTTGGTTTTCCCCGCCGCCCCGGCAGTCGTCTTCTTTGCAGTTGTTGTCTTTTTCTTTGCTGCCGAAGTTTTCGTTACAGTTTTCTTTTTCGGATGCGTTGTGCACTCGGGATTAGAGCAGATAAGCTCTTCTTCCTTATTTTTCCGAACCTTCTTTACCTTGATCGCGCCGCAGACAGAGCAGAACTCATTAACCGGTTCATCCCAGACTGCCATATCGCAGGCCGGATAACGGCTGCAGCCATAGAAATAACGTCCCCGCTTTGAGCGGCGCTTCACCAAATGCCCCTCATGGCATTTCGGACACTCTATGCCTGTATCAATAACGATCGCTTTGTTCTGGCCGCATTCCGGGCACTTCAGATATCTGCCGTACGGCCCCTGACGGTACACCATCTTCGCGCCGCATTTATCACAGTCTATTTCTGAAACCTCTTCTTTCTCCTCTCCTGTGTGATAAGGCTTGATATTTTTACAGGAAGGGAAATTCGGGCAGGCAAGATATTTTCCGTAACGGCTCATCTTCACAATCATATGGGCACCGCATTTTTCGCAGATTACATCGGATACTTCCTGATTTTCTTCCTTCGCTTTCGCTGCCTCCAGGTTGGCATTCTGCAGTTCCCTTTCAAAAACATCCCAGAACCCGCTCATGACCTTTTTATACGTTGCTTTGCCGTCAGCAATTTTATCCAGCCAGGTTTCCAGCTGCGCGGTGAAATCCACACTGACAATACCAGCAAAATATTTCTTTAAAAGATCTGTCACTTTAAACCCGATATCCGTGGGAACAAACTGTTTTCCCTCTTTTTCCACATACTTACGCCTCTGGATGGTATCCAAAATAGGCGCATAGGTAGACGGCCTGCCTATCCCCTTCTCCTCAAGTGTCTTGATTAGGCTGGCTTCCGTGTATCTTGGCGGCGGCGCGGTGAAATGCTGCTCTCCTTCCGCCTTTGTATTGAGTACCGTATGTCCTTTATGGAGCGCCGGTAGAAGAGGAAGCTCTTCATTATCCTGCTTCTTTTCTTTTACCGTCCGAAGTACCGTAAATCCATCAAACAATATCTGCGTCCCTGTCGCGCGAAGTGTGTAAATGCCGCTTTGGAGCACTGCATTCGTTGCCTGGGAAATCTGGGGCGCCATCTGGCTTGCAAGGAATCGGTTCCAGATCAATGTATACAGCCGGAGCTGGTCACGGGACAAAACGGCCGCCAGCATATCCGGAGCAAACTGCAGATTCGTGGGACGAATCGCTTCATGGGCATCTTGAGAATCCTTCCCCCTGGCATATACATTCGGTTTAGGCGGCAGATAGTCTTTCCCATAAACACGTTCAATGTACGGCCGTACCTGCTTGATCATTTCATCGGAAATACGGGTCGAGTCAGTACGCATGTATGTAATCAGTCCTACATGTCCGTGCCCCGGTATTTCAATCCCTTCATAAAGCATCTGGGCAAGAGCCATCGTCTTTTTGGAGCCGAAATTAAGACGGTTGACCGCATCCTGCTGCATTGTGGAAGTCGTGTACGGCGGTTTTGCCTTACGCTGCTTTTTCGTTTTTGTGACCGACGTGATTTCTGCCGGTTGTTTTAAAATCCCCCTGACAACCCGATCCGCTTCCTCCGCATTATGGATTTTTGCTTCCTTCCCATCAACCTGCGTCAGTTTCGCTTTGAAGCTTTCCTTTTCCTCCGTACAGTAAATCCCTTCTACCGTCCAGTATTCCACAGGCTTAAACGCCTGTATTTCTTCTTCCCTTTCACAAATCAGACGTGTCGCCACCGACTGTACACGTCCCGCGGAAAGGCCGCGGTAAACCTGCTTCCACAGCCATGGTGAAAGCTTGTACCCCACAAGACGATCAAGCACGCGGCGTGCCTGCTGGGCATCTACACGGTTTAAATCAATCGGTTCGGGATGGAGTACCGCCTCTTTAATCGCCGGCGGCGTGATTTCATGAAAAGCAATACGCGCATTTGACCGGGGATCCACATCAAGAAGTTTCGACAAATGCCAGGAAATGGCTTCCCCTTCACGATCAGGGTCCGTTGCCAGAAGAATATCTTTCGACTTATTTGCCTCTTTCTGCAAATTTTCAATGACATCGGCCCGTTCCGCCGAATTAACATACTCCGGCTTGAAGTCATTTTCCACATCCACACCAAGCGTACGCTGCGGCAAATCACGTAAATGACCCATGGAGGCAAGCACCTTATAATTGGAGCCTAAAATACGCTCAATTGTCTTCGCCTTTGCCGGAGACTCCACGATAATCAGGTGTTTCCCCTTGGCATTCGGTTTCCTTGTGAAAAGTTTTTCCCCGGCAGAAGACCTTTTCTTCTTATCCTTCACGGTGATCGTAATCTGTATAGCCAAAATACCCTCCCTATACTACATGAAATACAGCATATATCTCATTTATATTATCCGCGTCCTGTTGTAATAAACCGGCCGGATCCCGTTTCCTTTATAAACCCTTTAAGCTGAAGCCGGAGCAGGAGCATCGTAATCTTCATCACCGACATTCCTGACTGCTGGAGAATATCCTCCGCCGTCACTTCCTCTCCTGTACAGCAGAAACGATACACCACTTCCTCTTCCAATGTCAACTGTTCAGGAGATTCCTTCTTGGAAGAAATACTCTTTTCGTTCCACCCGTATTCAGAAAGGATATCCTCGTAGGACGTACAGCAAATCGCCCCGCTCCGTATCAGATGATTGGTTCCTCTGCTCGAATCGAGCCAAATATTTCCCGGAACGGAAAAGACATCCCGTCCTTCTTCCAAAGCAAAGTCAGAGGTAATAAGAGCGCCGCTCCGTTCTGCCGCCTCCACCACAAGAATCCCCCGGCTCATCCCCGCGATAATCCTGTTCCTTGCGGGAAACTGCCTCCCCAGAGGCGGCGTCCCCGGCGGGTATTCAGAAATAATCGTGCCGCCATTATCAATAATCTTTTGAAATAAATTTTTATTTTCCGGAGGATACACATAATCCAGCCCACAGGCAAGAGCCACCACCGTCGGGCTTTCTCCGCGCAATGCACCCTCATGAGCCGCGCTGTCAATCCCCCGCGCACCGCCGGAAATTACCGTCACTCCATTTTCAGCCAAACCGCAGGCCACCCGTTCTGCCGTCTGCACCCCATAAGGCGTCGCTTTCCGTGAGCCTACGATGGCCACCGTCTTCTCAAAAGCAGGATCATTCCCTTTATAAAATAAAACAGCCGGTGGATTTGCCGTCGTCTGTAAAAGCGGGGGATACAAATCATTCTCCCATGTCACGCAGCGAATCTGCAGCCGGTATAACTTTTCCCCTATTTCTTCAGGATCCGTTTCTTTCCGATACGCTAAAAACGACGCTTCCGTCTTCCCTTTCAGCAAATGGGATTCCACAATCTCCCCATCGGAAACCTTCCACACATCTTCCGCCGTTCCGAATGCCTCTATGAGAGCCCTCATATGTTTCGCTCCCAGCCGTGGACAACCGGGGAGCGCCGCCGCGAATATATCCATCATGACCTCCGGGGAAGCATATTTCTGTAACTGAGCGCTTCCGCCACATGCTCGGGCTTAATCTCCGACGTACCTGCCAAATCGGCAATCGTACGGGATACTTTAATGATACGGTCATAACTTCTCGCGGATAAATGGAGCTTTTCAAAAACCTCACGGAGCAGCTCCGACCCCTCCGCGTCCAAACGGCAGGTTTCCCGAAGCTGGCGGTGCCCCATCTGCGCATTATTCTGCATATGCCATTCAGACAACCGTTCCGACTGCATGGCCCTCGCCGCCGCTACACGTTCCGCAATCCGTGCCGAAGATTCCCCTTTAATCGTTGCTGTGAGTTCACTATACTTCGGACGCATCACCGACACATGCAAATCAATCCTGTCCAAAAGAGGGCCGGAAATCTTTCTGCCGTAACTCCGTATTTCTCCATCACTGCAGGTACAGGGATGGTCAGGATCTCCAAGATATCCGCAGGGACAAGGATTCATTGCGGCAATCAGCACAAAATCGGAAGGATATACAAAGGATGCATTTACCCTTGAAATATGCACCTCCCGATCCTCCAGCGGCTGCCGGAGAACTTCCAGCACCGCCCGTGGAAACTCAGGAAGTTCATCTAAAAATAAAACACCGTTATGGGCAAGCGTCACCTCGCCGGGACGGGGAATCGTACCTCCGCCGATAAGCCCGGCCATGGAAATCGTATGATGAGGACTGCGGAACGGACGCTCACGGATGATATCCTCCGCCTTGAACAGTCCGGCCACCGAATAAATCTTTGTCACCTCAAGAGCCTCCTCCCGCGTCATCGGAGGAAGAATCGTCGTGATGCGGCGTGCCAACATCGTCTTCCCTGATCCGGGCGGCCCCGTCATAAGGACATTATGAGACCCTGCTGCCGCTATTTCCATAGCACGCTTCGCCATGATCTGTCCCTGCACCTCGGCAAAATCCACATCACTCAACTTAGATTCCGCCGCTTCCCGCCGCTTGGCAGGAGCCATCGGGCTATGCCCCAAAAGATACTCCACCAGTTCGCCAAGCGTCTTTGGCGCGTACACAGTCACATTTTCACAAAGAAGAGCCTCCCCGGCAACCGCGGGGCTCATGAAAAAAGTAGAAATCCCCGCTTCCCGTCCGGCAAGAACCATGGAAAGCACACCGGGCACCGAACGTATTTCCCCCTGCAAAGAAAGCTCCCCGATGAACATCACCGATGCAAGAACCTCCTTCGGAATCACCCCGCTTGCCGCCAGCACCCCCATGGCAATCGGCAGATCAAGACAGGAACCATCTTTCTTCAAATCCGCAGGCGCCAGATTCACCGTCACCTTTTCGATAGGAAAAAAATATCCAGAATTCCGTATCGCCGACTGGACACGCTCCTTCGACTCCTTCACAGAAACCGCAGGCAGCCCGACAATATCAAAAGCCGGTGACGCACGGCTGATATCCACCTCCACAGTAATCACATGACCATTTAACCCAAACGTACATGTCCCAAACACCTGCGCAAACATGGCATCTCCCTCTCTCAGAACGCATTCCTTGTATGACGCAACCGCACCGCACGCCCCGGCGCCATCATGACTTCCACCACATCAAAACGAATCCGGACATCATGCAAATGCCGCGCTAAAAGAAATACCTCCGCCGTATAACGGATATGCCGCTGCTTATACATAGTCACCGATTCAATCGGCTCCCCATACAAACGGCTCCGCCGGGTCTTCACCTCGATAAATACAAAAACGCTTCCGTCCTTCATGATGAGATCGATTTCTCCATGTTTACACCTGAAATTCCGGGTAACCAAAACCATCCCCTTCTCTTCCAGGTACAAACAAGCCCGATCCTCACCCATCCGTCCGAAAGCTGTATTTCCCATAGCGCCTCTCTATTACCACTCTCTTCCTTTCTTATTATTGTAAGTAAAAAGAAATGCAATAGTCAAATGTGATTTAAGATGCAAATCACGAAATTGGTTCATTCTGTAAATAAATCTTCTTCATTAAAAACTGAACAATCGCGCCACTTTATATAGCAGTTAATGTAAAGAAGCCTTAGCCTCCCCGCCAGATAAAGGGCAAGAATTCTAAGACTTTTCACCTGTCAGCATTGTAGAAAAAGATAACAGGAAAGTCAAATTTCTAAGCTGCCTATGCGGCAGTTAACACAGTAACGCTTTATATGGAAGACTGGAAATTTTTCTAAACTACCTATGCGGCAGTTAACTAGCCGCTGTCACCGATGCCGAACCACATAACTTTCTAAACTACCTATGCGGCAGTTAACCCGCATATAACCGTTACAGGCAGCTTGCGGACTTTCTAAACTACCTATGCGGCAGTTAACATTTCATCTAGCCTCTTTCGTTTAGCCTCACTTTTCTAAGCTGCCTATGCGGCAGTTAACACATATCCCAGCAAAGAAGAAGCAATAAAGGCTTTCTAAGCTGCCTATGCGGCAGTTAACTATCCATAAAAAATACCGGCATTTCTTTCTGTTTTCTAAGCTGCCTATGCGGCAGTTAACGCTGTGTACGACGGCGATAAAAAAGTTATACCTTTCTAAGCTGCCTATGCGGCAGTTAACTGGGGGACAGACTCGAATAGAGAAAGAGTGGTTTTCTAAGCTGCCTATGCGGCAGTTAACCATAGCTGTTAACTCTGTTACTAAACTCAACATTTCTAAGCTGCCTATGCGGCAGTTAACAGATAGTCAAAAAGATTTAGCGAATGCGTTAGTTTCTAAGCTGCCTATGCGGCAGTTAACATCAATGCATTTTTGGTTGAAGATGTGGAGCATTTCTAAACTACCTATGCGGCAGTTAACCAACACAGATGAAATGTCACGACTGATTGATTTTTCTAAACTACCTATGCGGCAGTTAACCAGATCGCAAAAGATTACGGAATGAGCGGACATTTCTAAACTACCTATGCGGCAGTTAACAAGTTATCGGTGAGATCACTGTGCAAGTTTGGTTTCTAAACTACCTATGCGGCAGTTAACTCTTTTAGCTTTGGCGGATAGGTAATCCCATTTTTCTAAACTACCTATGCGGCAGTTAACGTATTTTTATCGCCGCTGGCAGCAGCGCTCAATTTCTAAACTACCTATGCGGCAGTTAACAAGTTGCGGAAAAATGTATCGGCGATTTTGAATTTCTAAACTACCTATGCGGCAGTTAACAACGATGGAAAGAAAGTTGATATGCATACCGATTTCTAAACTACCTATGCGGCAGTTAACCAGCCGCATAGAATATCCATGGGCTTATTATTTTTCTAAACTACCTATGCGGCAGTTAACAAATTCGCGGCATGCTTTCACATACCGCACAATTTCTAAACTACCTATGCGGCAGTTAACTCGAATCGTGCAGGAGAATCCAGCGGGGTGATTTTCTAAACTACCTATGCGGCAGTTAACAATCAGGCAGCACTATATTATTTACCATTCGTTTTCTAAACTACCTATGCGGCAGTTAACTCCGAAAACTCTTAGAGGTGCTTTTTACGGCTTTTCTAAACTACCTATGCGGCAGTTAACTATACGTAAATTGACACCTAAAGAGTGCTGGATTTCTAAACTACCTATGCGGCAGTTAACACGCAGTTAAATTATTAGTCGAAAGGGATGGTTTTCTAAACTACCTATGCGGCAGTTAACGGAGTAACACCGAAGATGGAAGACGCTTCTTTTTTTCTAAACTACCTATGCGGCAGTTAACTACGACGGAAAGAATTTGTTGGAAATCAGTATTTTCTAAACTACCTATGCGGCAGTTAACCAACCTTGTAGGCGTCCAGATCGTCGTTGTACTTTCTAAACTACCTATGCGGCAGTTAACTATTGGATTTAAATGAATTGCAAATATATATTTTTCTAAACTACCTATGCGGCAGTTAACGGTACTTACAAGGGGCTTATGGCCGCTGAACATTTCTAAACTACCTATGCGGCAGTTAACCTGCCTCCTGTATATTCAAACAGCCATTTTAATTTCTAAACTACCTATGCGGCAGTTAACGAATAAGCAAAGCGGTCTATTTCTTCTTTCACTTTCTAAACTACCTATGCGGCAGTTAACGCACACATCAGGGATTGGCGCGTGCTTTTTGCTTTCTAAACTACCTATGCGGCAGTTAACATGGAGTTTCCGGTTCGCAGGTACTATCCGCATTTCTAAACTACCTATGCGGCAGTTAACGAGAAAAGATGGAATAATCGATTGAATTATCTTTTCTAAACTACCTATGCGGCAGTTAACATACCGCAATGAGACTGCCGGAATGGCTGAAATTTCTAAACTACCTATGCGGCAGTTAACGATGCTGGAGCGGAAAAAGAAGCCGACAGCACGTGCGCTTATACATCTTTTTCCCACTTTGACCCAAATTTATTCCTGCTTTAAAATATATTGATTTAATCGCATTTTTCAAACGCCGTAAAAATTTGGGTTAAAATTCCGGAACGGTTCTGTTATTACTTAAACCATAGGTTCCGCATTCTGTCAAGGCAGATTCTTCTTCTACCCGCTTTTTTATAAAAAGGCTAAATGTTCCTCCGCGGGAAAAGCTTTTCATCTGTATGTACGGCAGTCTGACAGATTTTCTCTTTCCTTGCAGAAGCCGGGCAGCCTCTTCGATCGTTACTCCCGGATGTCTTTTTGCATAGCGTTTCGCTTTCACCCGGATTGAACCTTCCGGCTGGTACCTGCTATACACGGCATACCCCCGCAGCTTGCGCTCCGGTACTCTTCTTATGCTTGTACAGTGCACATAATCAAAGAGACGCCCCAGTACCCGGGACAGATTAAGCATTTCCAGTTCCTTTTCTCCCGCAAATATACGTATTTTCTCTCCCAAACCTTTTTCTTCGTATTCGGGAAATGAAACGGCATAGGGGTTATGTCCGCTTTTATTTTTTTCATCTGCAAAAGCAATATGGATCTGGGTAAACACTTTGGTCCAAAGGAAGGCAAGCGATACTTCCGCACAGGGGAGCAAGGTGATTTCCTGATAGTATTCCATGGCTTATTCCTTTTCGCTCTGACCAAAAACACCGCCGCGGACGAGAACAGCCATGACATAATTTTTGTCATTTTCATCGTCCGGTTCACTGCCGGTTGACCACTGATCAAACAGGGTATAAAAATCTTTTTTCTCTTTTGGAGTGCGGTAGGCTTTCCCAAGAGTGGTGACCGCACCATAGGGTTCAATGGCAATCGGTATCCGTCTCCCCTCTTCCTGGGGATACCAAGTGTCGACGGTTCTGATGGCATTGCTGAGTTTCTGTGAGTGCATAGCGGCCGTACCGTCCACATGGTAAAGAACCTTGCTCTTCTTGCCTTTTCCTTTATCAAGAATCAGTTCTTCGCTGGGATAAATTTCCTGTCCTTTTCCCATAAGTGCGAAGGCTTCCACTGTGATCAGAAGGGATGACCTCTTTCCACAGAGAGCTTCGGCAATAAAAGATGCAAATTCTTCCACTTTTTCACGATTTTTATCGAAATCCTTCAAGCTGAAATCATAGATATTAAATATCCATTTTTTATTTTCTTCTTTTATAGATACAATAACCTCCGCTTTTTCCGCCCCCACACGATTTCTCCAAAGGAAGCGGCCATTGGCTATATTCATCGCATAGCGGGCTGACAGTTCTTTAAATCCGTTCTGCTCAATAAATTTCTTTCCTATTTCTTCTATCTTTTTATGATGAGTTTCGTTATTACATGCAGAAGGATGCTCTACACCGGAAAGGACTTTGATTGTAAAGGACAATTTCAATGTGTCATCGTTTAGAGAAATAGAAGCGCTGTCTACGGTCTGCAGATTTGCTTTTTCTACTTCCGCATTCAATTTCATAGGATCATTTTTTACACTATCCTTCAATCGGTTGGAAATGGTTCCCCTTACAGATTTTTCTACCAGCATAATGGGACGGGCTGTTTCATTTCTTTTTTCCCAAGTTGTTCCATACATATAACCATCCGATAAAACAAGTTTCTTTTCAAAAGAAAGTACAGATGCCAGATTTGATTCTTTTTTCGCCATTTTCATTTCCTCCTGATCATTCCCGATTTTTACAAAGATATAATTGATTGGTTTCTTCATAGGCATAGTGCCACATCATGTCCTCTATGTCACGGAACCGATGAGCCATCTTAAATTCACCAAGGGTGACTATGCTTTCTGCAAATCGATGAGGCGTATCCGGATCCCGCTGATTTTTCACTTTCCCCAGCGGAGACAATCCTTTAAATCCTACAGCAAGCGGCGCAATCCATCCGGCCGCCGCCTTTTCATATTTCCAGTCTGTTACCTTCCCGGATTCATCTTTTTCTGCTGTCTGATGTACTTTCAGATAGTGAAGCAGCCTGTCCAGACTGTCTTTCCCCTCCAGCTCTTTCGCTTCCATGAGATCCCTGCGCTCAATAGGTATATAACCGGGCATAAGGGTGAAAATTACTTTCCTAACTGATATAGAATCCTCTTCGTTAATGCACATGACTTGGATTTTCCCAGCGTCCAGTATGTCGCCCCCTGCCATTTTCATCTGGGGCAATATTTCCTTTACTGCCTGTTCCAATAATTCCATGTTATTCCCATCCACCCCTTCGACTTCTATCAGGAGGGATACCAGCAGGTGAATTCTTGGTTCTTCTAATAAAGGTGCTCTTTTAAAAATGTAATTATCTTTATTTGATTTCTTTTTGTCTATTACAAGTGGATTAGCTGTCATCACTATATATTCCATCCTATTTTTACGAATGGTTTGCAATGATGTTTTATGATATGAAACTGCCATTTTGGTAAGCCGTATACCGCTTAAGGACTGAGCATACCTCTCCCCCAATTTCCTATCAAGGGCATGCATGGTGCCAAGCCACGCCGTCATCGCCGGCACGCCAATCGTGAAAATACTGCTCATGGCATTCGCATTATGTACACTGACACGGGATATCAACAAATAATTTTTCATAAGTTATATCTCACCTCCTCTTCCAGTACTTTTATCATCTCCCATTTCAAATATCTGAATTCCTCTTCTCCAAATGACACCCTCTCTCCTTTTATAATTTTCTTGTATTTATAAACAAACCATCTTGCAAAATATCGTCCTACTTCTTCTCTCCATGATTCTGATTCCCGCTTATCCCGATATGCTTCATCCAGCCATATTTTCTGAAATACAGGAAGATTCCTACAACATTCATCATCACTCCAACCGGCTTCTTGTTCACGAATTTGATGACAGGATACCATGATTACATCAATTACATCTTTAATTCCATTTTTAATAACTTCCTGAATTTGCTGATTCTTGCGATCTTGTTTAAACAACTTATGCAATCTTTGAAAGGTAGCTACATAATCCTTATAAGAAACATTTTCCTCCAAAAAATTATATCTTGTCAGATGAACCCCTTTATTTCCCAATACGGGTGGTAATGACTCAAGCAGATACGCTTCCCCATAATAAGACTGAATTCCTGCACTGATATTTTGCGGTTTCCCACTGCCGAAATTAATGCTTGCCATATCGAATATGCAGCTACAGCTTTTCCCATATTCATTGCTCTTTGAATCATGACAAAGCCTGCTATATCCGTTTATACGATCCACACGCCGTCTTGCCGTTAATAATAGCCCAGATGCCGGAAAAACCGTCAATAGGTGATAACCATCACCAACAGGAAAATATACCTGCCTTAAATGGGATTCACTTTTTTGTAACCCTTCCACCTTATTTATTCTCTCTACTGCCTGATATAAGGGTGCAAGAGTATTTATCCCAAGCTCCGCAAATTCTGCTTTTATATTTTCATCTTTTTCTTGTATATGTTTTAAAAGTGTTTCCCCGTCTTCTAATATCTGAAGCAAAAAAAGAGCTGGAGTGATAAAGTTGGCTGATACAGCGAAATCCAATTCAACATCAACATTACCGGTTATCACATATCCTGAGCAGTTATCATCTTTGTCACAATAGAAATAAATTTTTGAATCGGGATCTGTAAACTTGCCTACATGTGTTGTAAACCGGCACTCAGATAATGAATCAAGCATACCTGCAAACCATTCCGCTGATGTTTTCTTTTTCTTTTTCGCCTGCTTCTCTATATATTCCCTTAATATTCCCAAAATCATCCCTCCTATCTGTCTTCTGACAACTTGAACATACCCAGCTGATCATCATATTTCCAATTTTCTACTATATCTGATTCCCTGTCTGGTATGGTAATTTCTCCATACTTCCGTGAAATGGCGGCTATTTGTATTTCTTCCGATTCTTTTTTCGTATCGGATATATGCCGTTTCAGTACTGTTTCATAATCACGGACAAGCCACAGCCGTCTCTTCATTTGCTCTGTCATTCCATCATAATCGGAAACATCAATAAATCCTCGGGCTTCATCATCTCCAAATAAATCATCATCCTCCTCAATTTTATCATAGGAAAAGAATTTTCGTTCCCCCTCCTCATAAACTGCGCAAGCTTTAAGTTCTTCCCCATAGCTTTCACGAAAGCGGCTGCAGCCTTGCGGAAGTGCCGTCATCCACCAGTATTCTTCCATCCATCCGTGCATACATTGCGGCCCGCAATCTTCCTTGCAGTTGAAGTCCATCATGCTTGCATGTTCCAAATCAGAGAGTTTTGCGAAATATTTTTTATCATCCGGACAGAATTGCTCCTTATCCAACATTTCCGGTTTTAAAATCCTCGGTACCGCATCAATCCTTCTGCCCAACTCCTCTTCATCCACAAGATCATGCATGTTATAACTGTTCAATTTCCGTTTTTTAGTTTCATACCCGGGTTTGCTGTAAGCCGGCTCTTTTCCCTGCCAGGCTTTCAGATTATATGCCATGATTGCCATATTCTTTTTCTCAAGTGTCCCTGAAATCGGCTGGCGATGACGGAGGACACGACCGGCAAGCTGTATGATGGATCGGTACGACGACGGCTCTACCACTGCCCAATCGAAGTCATGGTCACGGCCGACTTCCTCCACCGGTGTTGCTACAAGGATAAATATGACATTCTCCTCCGGTGTTCTGTCCAAATGCTTTCGCACGGTTTCATCCTCAAAATCCACTGTGGCAGACTGCTTTTTCCTTGTGAGCACCTTGTCCAGATACTGCTCCTGCTCATGGCGGAGAAGAAGGATCTGCCTGCTGTGGTAAGTCATCACTCGGACGGTTGTTCCCTTGCTCCACCCGCATTTCATGAGGTACAGGCTGACTTTCACACAGGGAGTGATATTTGCCACACGAACCACGCCGAAAGAAACCCTCTTCTTTGTTTTCTTATCAATAACATGGTGATTTTCATGCAGTTTTTCTATGGCTTCTCTTATATTTTCAAAATAGGAAGTCTCTTTTGTGGCGTCAGTGTCATTATATTCCGCTCCGCAGGGCTGTATATATCCCTTACGCTTTACCGGCTCTTTCCCCAGATTTTCCACTCGTTTACGGATAAATCGATCATGAATCTTTCGATAAGCCGAATCATCCCCGCTGTCCATCGGTTCCACATCTGTCCTGAACTCATCACAAAGCACAAGAGCACACTGTTTTTTCCCCGTAAAGAAGGAATTGTAACTTTTCAGTCCCGCCTGATATGCCCTGTACAGTCCTTCCGCCAGATCAGGCGGTATCGTCGCTGAAGAGATCGCCACATTTCTTCCGCACAATCCCGCCAGATGAACAAGCCTTGCTATGGCGATGAGATCCTTGGAATTGAAATCATCAATTTCATCAATCACCAGATCCGATGACATCAGCCGCAATGAAGGCAAAATATACCTTCCTCCCCGTGTCGTCTCCACAGCCCCCATCATATGATCGATAGTTGCCGCAAGGACAGGCTTGTATAGAAAGGCTTTATTCTTTTTTGACGTCTTTTCATTTACCGCCACTCCTTTTTTATCTGTCTTATTGAAGAAGATATCCAGAAACCGGGACTGCTCCTCGCTTTCCGTATCCACATACTCCAATTCTTCCGGCAGCAGCGGCTCTTCCGATAAATACCCCTTTCTATTTCCCTTTTTCTCTTTCTCTTTCTCTTTCTCTTTATCTGCTTCCTTATTTTCCTCATGCAATTTTGTTACGGCACTGGAACCGATAAGGACGGCCAGATCATTTCTGTCCAAATGTATCCGTTCCCTGTATTCATCACCGGTCTGCAGCGTCAACGTACGGAGGCCGAGGGCAAGGATATACCGGAGCGATTTTCCGTCCATCGATACAGCCTGCATGATCTTTGCATTGGCAAACGTTTTGCCGCAGCCGGTGCTTGCCATATTGACTATAAAATACCTGGCACCATCCCCATTCTTCTCCCGGAATGCTCTGATTTTCTCGACAACTGTATCCTGCCATCTGAAAACTGCCGGGCTTTTCTTTGTCAACGCCTTTACATCATAGACGCTCTCCATCTGATCACTGAAATAAGGAAGTCTGTGGACAATGTGAGTTGCCTGTTCACAAACCCTGACCAAATGTTCCTCCAGAAACTGCTTTTTCTTTCCGGTCTTACCGTCTGTATTCGCCCATAAATCATTTTTTGTCCATCGGCCCTTATCTGTTTCCTCAGGCAGGGAAGAAACATAATGATCCGCCAGCATAAGAGACAATCTCGTATAGTGGGCGATAGCCCTGAAAGATGGTTTGTATGTCTCCTCTCCCATAATATCCATCAGTCTGTCATAATCATTTAATAACCGGCCGCACCACTTTTTTATAGCCTTCCGCCAGGCTGCCGCATTCTCCAGCAGGAGTCCTTTCGGAAATACAAAGCAGCTCCTGCAGCACATAATAGTCTCCTCCGCTTCACTCTCATATCCCCAGGACGCGTCTAGACTGAAGAACATACTGTGGAAACTTTTTTTCTCTACATTCACCCAGCCATTCTTATCCATAGACGGCAGCCTGTGATGAGACAGGATCAACCACATCAGAAACTTTGCAATCGGCGGCAAATGTGCTGCATCCAGCTTTTTCATATCTGCCTGCCCGTTTCCTTTTTCGTCAATTTGCAGATTCTTTTCTATATCCTCTGTCTTTATCGTTCCTTCGGCCAGTACTTTTAGCCATTTTCTGTCGTCTTCCTCCGCACCTGCGGCAAAAACAAGCGCTTCAAGAAGCTTGCAAGATACCCATTCATGACGGAAGGGATCCATTTTCAATGTCCCTTTATCCAGTTTTTCCTGAAATAACGCTGATGCCTTTCCCCAGTCATGGAAGAGTGCCGCCACCGCTGCCAGCGCTTTTATCAACGGCAGATACTGCCAATCGTTTTCCCACTCATGGTGAAGGATTTCCTTTTGTGTGGAGTGGACAGGCACGATGCCTTCCTCATTAAACATGTCCCGCTTCCCTACAATCCAGACCAGCTCGCTATGGCTCCGTGACCGGATCCAATGACACGCCACTGCTGTACTTTTGGTAGCAGTCCGTCGCAAAAGCGCCTGCACCGTCAGCAATCCCTCTTGCGTAATGACCGTTTTCCACGTATCATTCCCAATTCTGTCTGCAAAACTATCCAGAATCCTCCGCACCGTATAAATAGCCTTCTTCTCGCTCCTGCTCGTAAATATGACCATCATGACCGTTCACCGCCCGCATATAGTCTGCTGCACCGTTTCACTTCATCAAACATAAAATCCAGCGCCTTATGTTCGGTAAACTTCTGTAAGCAGATCTGTCTGAATTCTCTGTCTCTCTGCCCTCTCATGGCACAGATAAAGCTCCATGGCAGGACAATGGCATCCTTGATCAAATCCGCTACATCAAAAACAAGAGCGCCTCGTCTTGTCTTACCATGCATCACCGCGAAGCCGTGGGGAATACCAAGTACCCAGAGAGTCGTTGCCGCCAGTCCGTACGCCAAATAATTCCCATGATCCAGAAGCCTGTTTGCAGGCTGGTCAGAATTACGCTCCCTCGTGAAATCGACTGTTTCCGTATTCTGTGCCGCGTACCTGTAGAGCTTTTTTGTGAATTCCGCCTCCGCCGCCAATACATGGGTCACATCCCCCGCTATTTCCATGCGGCTCTTAAAAACGGAAATCGCTTCTTCTGTCAAAGCATCATCGGTAAAAAAACCTTCATCGGCCAATTCATTGTCTTTATCCCAGACTGTCTGCAGAAAACGGATACGGTTTTTCTGGAACTCCTTTGCCACAGCAAGACGTTTCTTTTCATCAAACCAAAAAGACAGCCACCCCTGCACATATTCTGTCGGCCTGTACTCACTTTGCGGATTCAGCCACTCCACCTCCGTACCGGCAAATAACGGTGTAGCCCCACCACCGCAGAAACCAACAAGTACACCGGCGCCGCTGAGCAGCCGCATTGCCGCCTGTGTCACAGAAGTACCGCTGCCCAAAAGAATTACTGTTGTGTTGGCAATCGGAATATTCCAAAACAAGTTCTCTTTTTTCGTCTCCGTCAAATAAACAATACGTCCATCCTTCTGCATGATCCTGCACTTTTCAAGATAATACAGATTCGCCCGTTTAGAATGAAGAATCGTTTTTAAATCCGACTTGACAATATCCTCTATCATCAGAAACCTCCGTCAAATACATCCTGCAATGACCGTCTGCCAATCAACAGACCTATGATTTTCTCATGAAACTTATGCCATTTTCAAACTCATTATCCTCCTTTTCAGAACCATAATCCATACCGGCTGCAGATCACTCCGGCATTTCCCCTGATATAGCAGGATAACTCCTTACAAAGGATTGTTCCGCCCCAACCTCTCAAATGTTATTTATCCTTGGCAAAATCTCCTGCCAAGATACTCTTTTAATACCGCTGTGTCATACCTCCTGAACTGCCTCCCCCTTGGTGAGCACACACGGCGCGCAACCGCCAATACCATGTCTGAGTTATAATGGGCTGTCTTTCGTACCTGCAATTTCCCTTGCATCGTCCCCTGTTTTCGGTCAGCCAGCCGATAGCTGACCACCACGCTTTCATCCAATTCACCATGCTTCAGGATGAACCTGATATGCATACCTATACTTTGTTTCGTCGTTTGGAAAAGCTCCGCTATTTCCTTTTGTGTCAGCCATATCGTACCATCAGCCACCAGTAATCTCATTTTTGCCACGATGTCATCTGTATCATTTATGTTATGTTCCATTTTTTCCTTCTCTTTAATTTGCTGTCCATGAACTTTTTCAATCATCATTATTTTATTTTCCTCCTTAAATGCATGATATTATAAATTTAATAACTAATATATATATGGATTTATAAAGATAATCAGACCACCTTTCCACTAAGCTGCCTACGCGGCAGATAATTATGATAACCATTATATATATTTTCTAAGCTGCTTATCCAGCAGTTGTCTACATTGTACACCATGATAAAAATAAACAGCAACCACAAGATGTTCTTAGTATGGATACATTTGCCATACTGATTTTTCTATAGCTCAGCTTCATGAATATTTTGATCATCCTTACTTTTCATTATCCAAAACCTTCAACTTTTTCATTCCTTCAGTATTCAAATTCTCCAAAGAAAATAGTTAGGCTCTTGCCAATTTTTTAAGCACGACCATTCGCTCTTTCTGATTAATTTTTTACCAATTAAAACCGTATTACAGCTTTCCATATTCGCAAGGGTCAATGGTTCATACAAATTTGCATAATCCCTCATGCTTCCTTTCAGACCCGGAGTTTCCTCACACCACTATTTTGCACGTTTATTAAACAACACAACATTTAGCACATCCGCTTCACTTACATATTTGCAGGACAATTGTTCACTTGTTAAATCAGGCCAAAGATATCCGTTGACAGCATCTGTGTAAATTTTATAGTTAATCTTTAGGATTTCTCTATTTAGATTCCAAAGCCCTGAATACCCATTATCGGGTTATCGGGGCAAATCCACTCATAGCTTATCCGATCTGCCATTTTCTATTAAGATCGTTGAGTCTGTCATTATCAAGCTGCGCCTCATTTTCATTGCATTTCCAAAAACACTCCACAATCCTTTACTCAAAAACGGCACTGTTTTTCTTTCAGTGCCGTTTTCTGTTTCAGAAGTCAAGGCGGAAGGAAATGCGCCCTTCTTTCCATGATACGTCTATGGTTCCGTCAAGGATCTGCACGATGTCGGCAGCTATGGAGAGGCCTACGCCGTAGCCTTTGATCTGGCTGCTGTGGGAGATGTCGTGGCGGTAGAAGCGTTCAAAGAATTTCGTGTAGTCTATATCTTCTCCTTCTGCAAAGTCGTTGGAGATTATTATCGCAAAACCTTTTTCTTTTTTCTCTGTCGTGACTTCCACTTGCACGCGTCCTTTTTCGTCGCAGTATTTCACGGCGTTATCCAGAAGGATGCCGAGGATCTGTCCGAAGAGTTTTTCTTCTGACCGGACGTGGACGCCGGGCGGTATATGGGTTTCGAGCGTCTTCCCCCGTTCAGCCGCCACCTGTCGGAAGTCACCTGCGATGGTTTCTGTGACTTGGGAAATATCCACATCTTCCAGTTTCAGGTTTTCTTTTTCTATTTCCCCGACCCGGGCGAGGGCAACAAGGTCGTTGATAAGGTTCGTCAGGCGTTTCGTCTGTTTGATAATATTCCCTGTCCATTCGCTCTTTCCGCTGACGAGTTCGAGCGCTTCCGTATTCGCCGAAATGATCGCCACCGGTGTTTTCAGCTCGTGGCTGGCGTTTGTGATGAACCGTTTCTGGTTTTCCATATTTCTCACGAAGGGCTTGATGGCCTTGCTGGAGAGGAAGGTGATGATGAGGAAGAAGAGGATGATGCAGAAGAGACCGAGCGCCACGGAGTAGCTGAATATGGAAGAGAGGGCGAGGATGTCCCGGGTACAGTCGAAAAAGACGACGAGGGTGTCACCGCTGGCGGTCTGTGTGATTTTATAGTTGTAATAGGCCCTGTCTTTAAGGAAGAAATCTTCCGATTTCCCTGTCTGGAGAACCCGTACAGCGAGGTTGAAGGCTTCTTTGGCGTTGAATGCGGCGATGTGGTTGACGTTAATGACCTTCGCTTCCTTTTTGTTCGCGTCAAAGAGAATGGAGAAATATCTCGCCTGATAGGAGAATTCAGGTGTTTCTTCCGCCCAGTTCCCGAATTCGAAGAGTCCTTTCTCCTGCGGCGCGAGGTCGGATGGGATAGTGCCGCCGTTCTGCGAAATGATGTCGGTGATGGACGATATTTCATGGTGCACCCTGACGTAGAGGGAGCCATTGATCAGTCCGACGGCAAGGACGATGATAGCCACGACGGATGCGGTGGCCATCCATATAAATTTGCGGTGGAGCCTGCGTATCATATCCATAGGAGTACCTTCTGTTTCTGTATGTCAATCAGCGGGAGATGATCTGGAGGCGGAAGTCGCCGTTTTTCTCTCCTGCTATCCGTATATTTCCATGAACGGCCTCGATTTTTTCTCTGAGGTAGGAAATATACATCCAGACGATGCCGATATCCATGTCCGTTTCATCACTCCAGACATAGCGGAAAAGCTCATCGGTAGAAATAGTTTTCCCTTCGTTCATCATAAGGTAGGAAAGGAGCTTCGTTTCCTTGCTCGACAGGCGGACGGAACTGGTGCAGGAAAGTTCTTGCTCCGCCACATCCAGCTCGACATCGCCTTTTTTCAGCTTAGTCGGCGTGAATTCGCCCATGCGCCTTGTCATAGAACGGATGCGGGCAAGCAGTTCCCCCATGGCGAACGGTTTAGCGAGGTAGTCGTCCGCGCCTGCGTCAAGGCCCATGATGCGGTCTTCTACCTCCGATTTGGCGGTCAGCATGATGACCGGCGTCATATCACCGCTGTCACGGATGCGTTTCAGCGCTTCAATACCGTCTATTTTCGGCATCATGATATCGAAAATCATACAACTGTAGGAGTTCTCCCTCGCCTTTTCCGTAGCAGCGAGCCCGTCATAGACGGCGTCCACCTCGTAGCCGAAATGTTTCAGCACCGCCGCAAGGGCGTCTGACATAGCCTTTTCGTCTTCTGCTATCAATATTTTCATTCTGTTCCACCTTCTTCACGGATAAGTTTACGAATCGTCTGCATGGAAATATCGCAGGACGCCAGTTCATCGGCACAGCGTTTCAGCTCCTGCTCAATGAGCGGCGCATTCCTGATATGGTGCTTATATTTCATTTCATGCTCCAGACTCGCCCACGAATCCATAGCGATGGTGCGGAGCTGTATTTCCACAAAAAAATGACCCGGATTATCTCCGCGAACGTCCTCATACGGCGCCTCAACCGACAGGATCATATGGTAGCTGCGGTACCCATTTGATTTCACATCCAGTATATAATCCTTTTCTTTCACCACGGTGATTCCCGGCAAGTTTTTAATTCGTGAAATATTTTTGTAAATATCGTCGATAAAGCGGCAAACAACACGGAACCCGATAGCATCCCGCACCTCGCAGAGCGCCGAATAAGGGGTAAGAGGCAATCCCCGCATTTCCAGCTTCGCCTGCATGCTTTTCTCCGATTTCAGCCGGTAACGCAGATGCTCATAAATCAACTCCCCCGAATCATCCTTATGTGCCTTCGCATACCGCTCCATGGAAGCCGCCATCATCCGCATGACCGCCTCTAAAGAATCCTTGTACTGTCCATATATATCCATATGATAAACCTCTTTTACATAAGTATGCCTAAATTATAGCACAGGAAAAACGGCCCCTGACAAAAAAGCCCCCCACTTCGCCACATACGCCCTGCAACATCAGCCGCACAACACAAAAAGCCGACCCCCATCAGACGTCAGCCATAAAAAAAGAACTATGAAATATATAACCTGCCTATACGGCAGATAACGCAGCGGAAAACGACACAACATTTTCTGATATTTTCTAAGCTGCCTATACGGCAGATAACTCGCGTCTATCGCGGGCACGGTGGCGGCAGTAGTTTCTAAGCTGCCTATACGGCAGATAACATTAGCCCCTCCCGAGCCTTGACGCATTTCGATTTCTAAGCTGCCTATACGGCAGATAACAGAGCTGTTAAAAGCAACGATTCTTCATCTGTTTTCTAAGCTGCCTATACGGCAGATAACGGCCAATATTGATGATGCCAATGAATTAATTTTTTCTAAGCTGCCTATACGGCAGATAACACAACCTGATCACCAAACGCCATCTGGTCAATTTTCTAAGCTGCCTATACGGCAGATAACTAGCAAAAGCGAAGAACGGAACACTGAAAGGATTTCTAAGCTGCCTATACGGCAGATAACTGTAGATATGGTAGCACAAGTGGCCCGTAGCATTTCTAAGCTGCCTATACGGCAGATAACAAAAGGTGCTGGTCGAAAAATTCCCAGAAGCATTTCTAAGCTGCCTATACGGCAGATAACGTCAATATTCAGAGGTTTTTGGTGGGTACATATTTCTAAGCTGCCTATACGGCAGATAACACTTGCGGTTACAGCTTGTAGAAGCGTCAAGATTTCTAAGCTGCCTATACGGCAGATAACGGATACTGTGCCTTTGCAATAAAAGCGAATCAATTTCTAAGCTGCCTATACGGCAGATAACTTTTTAACTATTGTTTTTATAAGAATGAGCGGTTTCTAAGCTGCCTATACGGCAGATAACTGTAAAAAACAAAAAAATATTGCGATACTGTCTGACCGTATCCTTTTTTCTTTATTTTATCCCAAATTTATCTTCTTTTGCAAACATATAGATTTTATCGCATTCCCCAGTGTCCATAAAAATTTGAGTTAAAATTTAGTATTCAATACTTCCTCTATCCTCCGTCATACCTTACCGCTCCTTTTGTCTAGGCATGGCGTTTTAGACGCTTTTATAGTGTCGCTTCGCTCTCTTAAAAATGGTTCACTTCCTTTCTTTTGTATAAAAGGGCTCACCCAAACCCTATTCTTACCTGCAGAATTCCTTTTATAAAACCGGTTCGCAATAAATACCTTATGAAGCAAAAGCGTAAGCAGAAAGCCTTCTTCTTTATAAGGATGTAGTCAGCAAAGCCGGACAGAAGATGCTCACTTGCCGAGATAACTCAAATCGTAAAAGAAAAAGTTCACCGTTTGCCTCACTACGGGTACAGATCCTTCACATGTCCTACTCCCTTCAAATTTATGCATGTAAAAAGGACTCACATCTCTGCAAGTCCTTTTCCTTTATCAGCAGCTTCCTATCTCGCCTCTGCGTAGCCGTTTCACTATCTTTTGCGCGTCCCTTCGCTCCTTCAAAAGATGTTCTCCGCCTATCCCGGGTAACCCGTCCGGATAGGAAGCCCCGGCATATGAAAAAAGACACCTACATTTGTAAGTGTCTTTTCCTTTATCAGCAGCTTCCTATCCTCCCGGGCCGCTTCCGGCCAAGTACTTTCGGCGTTTGTGAGCTTAACTTCCGTGTTCGGCATGGATACGGGTGATCCTCACAGCTATCGCCACTGTTTCTCTGAGAGCCTGTTCTCTCAAAACCATATAGAAGAAGTCCTGAAGTTATTCGCTTGTCTCGGTGTTTTCTAAGTTAAGACCTCGACCTATTAGTTTTATGTCGCTCCAAGCCTTGCGGCTCTTCCACTCATAACCTATCTACCTCATCGTCTGTAAGGGGTCTTACTCATTGCTGATGAGAAGTCTCATCTTGAGGTTGGCTTCGCGCTTAGATGCTTTCAGCGTTTATCCTTCCCGGATGCGGCTTTCCAGCCGTGCCACTGGCGTGACAACTGGGACACCGTTGATCCGTCCACTCCGGTCCTCTCGTACTAGGAGCAGCTCCTCTCAAACTTCTTGCGCCCGCGATGGATATGAACCAAACTGTCTCACGACGTTTTGAACCCAGCTCGCGTACCACTTTAATGGGCGAACAGCCCAACCCTTGGGACCTACTCCAGCCCCAGGATGTGATGAGCCGACATCGAGGTGCCAAACCTCCCCGTCGATATG
>ENA-OUQK01000186-OUQK01000186.1-human-gut-metagenome-genome-assembly--contig:-NODE-186-length-45536-cov-9.324289_pt1 | contig 45536 bp, 53 predicted proteins | sample MGYA00237954_ERZ548842 | MGnify/ENA primary metagenome ERZ548842 (study PRJEB26490, sample SAMN05194704) | human gut metagenome | biome: terrestrial biome; feature: human-associated habitat; material... | reverse complement strand
ATAAAACGGATACACTACTTTCATTTTGTCAACCACACGATTGTAGATTAATAGATTTGATTTTCATATCTTTTAAAACATATTCCAAGTTATTATCATTATATTTTATTGCTATTTCCTTGCCGAATGGATATTCCTGTTCGTCTAATTCAATATTTAAAATGGATTGGATTTTTTGATTTTGATTATTTGTAAATTGCACAACGGGCATGTAAACATAATAATCTTCTTTGTCGTAATATTTTTCTTCATAGTCAATTACTTTGGCAATTGCTGAATTTTTATATTTTCTATACTTAAAATGATATATAGTGTATTGCGCGAACCCGATAGCTAAAAAAACAGTAGAAATCTCCTCTAAAGCAAAGTATCTTTGCTTCATTAATAAGTGCTCTATATTTAACATAATTAATTATCCTTTTTCAAATCTTATTCTTTTCTCAATTATATCTTATATCTTATGAAACTCCAAATAATAGGGAAGATTCAGTAACGTCGGCTAATTTTGTAAAACCTTTCTATCTCCTGGTTTAGTTGTATTGAGATCGTACAATAATCCTTTTGGCATCTTATTGACAAAAGGGACAATAGAACCACCATACTTGATTAATCCAGATCCAGTAGGTGCATTTGTGATATATCCCATCTGTTCTTCTGAAATATTTAGAAGTCTTGCTAAATCTTCTCTGTCATTGGCAGATTGATTTAACATAACGATAAATTCAGAGTTTGATAGCATGCTTGTACCTTGTTGAGAGGAAAGAAGATATTTAACATTTTGTGTAATACCCGTTGGATAAGCATCTCTTTTACGAAATTGTCTCCATGCAGATGCAAAGAAGGTTGCACTTTCTTCATTTTCAAAGATAACGTGAATCTCATCAATGAAGACATGTGTACGTTTTCCTTTTCTCCAATTTTCATTGACACGATTAATAATGGCATCCGTAATCACAAGTAATCCCATCGTCTTTAGTTGTTTTCCTAAATTAAAGATATTAAATGATAAGATTCTAGATTTGATATCTACATTGGTTTCATGAGCAAAAATGTTTAAGGATCCATTTGTAAATAATTCAAGCTTAATAGCTAATGATTTAGCTTCTGGTTCGCTTTGTTCCAGTAGCTTGTTGTATAGGTGCTTTAATGTTGGAATATAGTTATTTTTCATGGCATCTTGATAAACCAAAGATATACAACGATCGATAATAGAACGATCAATAGGGGATATACCACCATGATTTGTATCTAACTGTTCAAATAAAGACATGATAAATTGAGATTTATCTGCAATCGCATTCCCACTATCTCCATATCCTTCTGACATATCCATGGCATTAATATAATCTTTACTGTTCGTTCCAATACGAATGATTTGTCCTTTCATCGCTTTAATGATTGGATCATATTCACCTTCTGGATCCGCAATAATAATATCGTCATTCGTGGACAGAATTAAGAATTCAATTTCTTCCTTTGTAAGGAAAGATTTACCGGATCCAGGAATACCCAATACAAAAGAATTTGGATTTTGTAATAAAGCTTTGTTACAAAGAATCGGATTGTTGGTAATGGCATTCTGACCATACCAAATACCACCTTTCTGCATGATTTCATGGGCTCTAAAGGGAATAAATACAGCAGCACTTTCGGTAAGTAGGGTACGAGTGATATTGAGCTTGTTGGCTCCAATAGGAAGGGCTGTTTGTAGACCATCCAATTGTCTTTTTGAAAAGTAGAGTGTTTCAAGCTCACAAACATACTTTCGAGCCACTGCCTTTAAGGTTTCACTATCTTTATCTAGTTCTTCTAAAGAATCAGCAAGATGAACAACTGTGATGTTGCAAAGCATCATTCTTTGATCACGTACAATTAAATCATCTAAGAATTCTTTACATTCCTTACGTTGTAGCTCCATGTCATAAGGAATAATGGCTGAAAAGTTATTGTTACGATTTTGTTTCATTTGCCAATCCGTAATGTTCTTTTCAACCCCCAAGAATTTATTTTCTACTTCACGAACTGCTTCATCAGTAGGAATCGTAATAATGTCCATGGAATACATCAAGTTCTTATTTAAATCGCAAAGTTCAGATACAAACTCGTCTTTTAAAAAGCCTGGATAATTACTTAAATAAAGAACTCTTCCATATTTACCATCAAATTCAAAATATTTGTTGTGGTATTTGCTCATTCTAGGTGTAATCAAATCTTTAAAAGAATGTCCTTTCTTTGCTAAATCATTCATATCTAACGAAAATTCTTCTGTTTCATTTCGATAAAAATCGTGAAGTATCTTTAATCGTTCTTCGGCATTTAATTCAATACAGGAAGAGCCAAGTCTAGCAAATAAGGTAGAGAATTCAGTGGTGATTCTAGAAAAGGTGAATCTTGCTTCTTCTATACTGTTTTTAAAGATGGTTACCGTAATATATTTTTCTTGAACAATATCATCACTTTCAGATAATTTATCTAAGAGCATATTGTTGTATTCTTCACGATATGGATCTAAGTTATCTTGCTTTAATGGAATCAAGATATCCTCTTTAAACTTCTTGATATCCACTTTTCGATTGTTGATAGTTATCTTTGTCATCACAGAAGAATCAAAAGAATTCAGTAAATCACTATAGCTTAAAAAGAGATTATTTTTATCTTCTCCAGAAGCAATCTTGTAGTTGATATCCAAGAACCTATAACTCTTTGTATATTTATTACCGGATTTAAAAATACCATCCTTATAGATCGTGTCTACCGGGATGGTATCCTGAACGGTTCTAGGAATTCTTAATTTTTCTTTGTTGAGCTTTTTCAATCTTTCGTAACTTTTTATCATGTACAATCGACTCCTTTCTTGATTGATTAATGAATGGTTCAAGTATTTCATAATAAAGATTAAATGGCACATTAATCAAATTCTTTGTAGACAACGCAAAAGAAGATATTGCCATCTTCACAATATCTTCTGTATACATTCCTTGAAAACGTACGAATCCAAATGCTGCAAAAGGAGCAGCACCAAGCATACATAACCAGCTTGTCATTTCTGTACCTAGTTGATCTTTGAATAGAAAATACAAACCACACGCAATAGCGCAGGCAATGATAGAAAAGATACTTTGTCGAAGTGACAATCCAAAGAAGATACTTTCCGTATAATCACGTATTTCCTTGTTAATCTTGATTTCAAAATTAGATTTCATCATCTAAATCCTCATGAATGACATCTAGTGGAATAGAAGATGCAAATAAGATATTATCGACCGGAATAACCATCTTTCCACCATCACGACGAACAATGATTTTATCCTTTTCATGTTCCACTTTGTACATCAATTTTTCTGTTAATGGTAAAGTTGAAGATTCAACAATATCTAATGAATCTCCTGTTTTTAATACAACTTTATTTAATATATAATCTTTCATTTTGTGTTCCTTTCTTGCCAAAAAGGCATAATAAAAGCAGGAACAATATGCTCCTGCAATATCAATTAAAATAGTAATGATAAGTAATCTTGTCTTGAGTCTAGTATTCTAATAATTTCGATATTATCTTCATTGATATCATAGAATACAATTTGTTTAGATACGATTAAATAGCGTAATGATGTATCTATATTAAATCGATCTGACATTTTTGGCCCTAAATAAGGATTATCTTTTAATAATGAAATTGTATCCACAATGTTTGTTTTAAACTTTTTTGCGGCTTGATCATTATGAAACTGATTAATAATATAGTTTTCGGTATTAAGAAGATCGTCAATTGCGGATTTTTTATAAATGATCCTCATTTTACAAACCTAACATCTTTTTGGCTTCTTCTTCTGAATAAGATTCAGTACAATTCATACCAATTTCTAATTCTTTCATTAATTTAGATAAAGCTTTTGCTTTCATCTTTTCGGCATTATCCTCAGTTACAGAAAATGGAAATCCACCTGTATTTAATACTTGTTGAAAAAATACATTTACTGCATCTGTTAAAGTTAAACCATTTTTGGCAAATACTTCTTCCAATTCATTCTTAATTTCTGAATTCATGCGAATTCTAAATACATCATCTTTTTGAGCATTGATTATGTTACGCATAATTAACACTTCCTTTCGTATATATTATAATCAGTTTTTTACAAAATATCAACAAATGTGGTAACTGAGTAGCTACATATTATAGTCCCATCATTTCTTTTACAATCCTGTCTGACATTTTGATTGTTCCTACAAGAACTAACATATTGAATATCAATTCACCAATATAATTCCATACCATAGATACACTAGATGCTGTTGAATCCACTACTGGTGGACTTGATGCAAAGGCTGAAAAGATAATACAGGAAAGGACAATAATCGCTCCTTCTAAACAAACTCCTGCATAGCTTTTGATAAATGTAAAAGCTGTGTTTTGTGTGCTTTCTCCTGCAGCTGCTGCAAGTGGTATTGGAGAAATAGCTGTGTACATGTAAAGTTTAAAAAATCTTCCATAAACAGTTAATATCATTACAAAAGATAGAATTGTAATGAATATAGATCCTAATAGGGTTACTGCCCATAATGGAATGGATTCTAGAAATCCTGTATTACTAACCGCATCAACTATTTCCTGTGGTATAACTGTTTCGTTGGATACTCCAAGTCCTACAGTTTCCGTAATCGATTGAATTATCCCCTGTACAATTTCAAAAATCTTTGTCATCAGTTCCATTCCATACATGACAAGACCTCTGGCAATAATAAATCTTAGAAATAGTTTGAAGGCTTGCTCTGGACGTTTGACATCCTGCCAGCTTGTACAGGTTCGTATTAATCCCCATACAAAGAAAAGTACAAGAAGGGCAAGACCAATAGCTTGTAAACCTTCATGTACTTTTACAATGATTTTCCATATATCTCCACCTTTAAATGTTTCTGGAGATTCAGTCAGTAACAACCATATTTCAGCAAGCTTAGAATTCCAGGTATTGATTGCACTTGTTAGGTTATCGATGATTCCATCCATATATTAACCTACAATAATATTCAAAATCTCTTTAGCAAAGGTAATTACAATACCACCAGCTACTGTCATAAATCCATTGGCTCTCTGGCTTGGATCATGGCTTTTTAAAGATAAACCAACCTGTACGATTCCAAAGCCTAATAGAATCATGCCAATAGCACGTATAAGTCCAAACATAAAATCACTGAAATTATTGACTACAGTGACTGGATCATTAGCTGCATAGACAGGTGTTATAAAGTTTGTGATGAGTATCAATGCTGTATAAGCATAGAACACTACTTTTCTAATTGTTTTTGTCTTCTTCATTTTCTTTGATCTCCTTTACATATTTTTCTACTTCTTCTTGATCTAACAATTCATATTCGTTATCAGTCAAAAGAATGTTTTGCCAATCATCAATGAAATGATGCGTTTGCCCATGAATATAAGGCTCTCGTCCTCCATCCAATGTCTGCTTAATATTTGGATGTTTTAATAAATCATATTTTTTATCTTTAACAGGGCGTTCTCCCTTAATAAAAAGAAGTCCATAGTTGTTATCCAACAATCGAACTTCATCTGCGGTTAAAAGCTCTCTTCCTGTCTGTTGATAATTTGTAGAATAATTACCACTTCTTCCTTCAGATTTGCCATACGTATTTGTATCCAATGTTTCTTTTCCCAGCAATTCACTGATGTATTTATGTGTACTTTGTTCATTACCACCTAGGTAATACGTTTCATCACAGTTACCTAAAATGGATTCCCAGCTATCCTTGTATAAAGCTTTGATCTGAGCCAGGTTCTGTAAAATAATGGATACAAAGATCTGTCTTGAACGCATCGTTGAAAGAAGTTTGTCAAATTCATCTGGTAAAGCAACATTGGCAAATTCATCCATCAAGAAATGGACGGGTACAGGAAGTTCTCCACCATGTACATAATCCGCCTGGTAATACAACATTTGAAATAACTGGGTGTACAACATTCCCACTACAAAATTGAATGTGGAATCGTTGTCTGGAATAATCGCAAATAAAGCCGTTTTTCTTTCTCCAATCTGTTCTAATTCCATCTCGTCATATTTGGTTAATGATGCAAGTTCTTCCAAATTAAAAGCAGCAAGTCTTACACCAACCGAAATCAGAATCGATTTGGCGGTTTTACCAGAAACGAGTTGTCAAGGACTTTTTAATCAAATTCACAAAAAATCCACAATTTTGCGAGCTGTGCTGGCTTTGAAAAAATAATTCCAACGGCTCCCGTTGATTTTTTCGCTCTTTCTGCGTATAATAGAAGTAGGGAAATCCCTACTTTCCATATTTTTAGAAAGGTGGTGCAAAACCATGTTAGCAAAAGCGTTTGTGGACAATGCAAAAGTCATGGCGAAAGGGCAGGTCACAATCCCGAAAGATGTTCGTGACGTTCTCGGTGTGGCAAGCGGCGATAGGGTTACTTTCGTGGTGGAAGGAAACACTGTCCGTATCGTCAATTCTGCTGTCTACGCCATGCAAATGCTTCAACAGGAAATGGCCGGAGAAGCAGAACGCACCGGCCTGACTTCGGAAGATGATGTGATGGCACTCGTCAAGGAATTGAGAAATGAGGACGAAAAGGCATGAGAGTTTTGATAGATACCAATGTCCTTATTTCTGCGGCATTAAGCGCCAACGGAACGCCGTTTCAGGCGTATGTAAAGGCGGCCTCCTATCCCAATCATGGCCTGATCTGTGAGCAGAACGTGGACGAAATGAAACGGATTTTCAACAAGAAATTTCCGCACCGTCTGGCGGCTCTGGATAAATTCCTTTCGGTGGCTCTGCTGACGTTGGAATTAGTTCCCGTTCCAACAGACGAAAACGTGTCAGAAACGCAAATCCGGGATGTAAATGACCGCCCTATTTTACGGGCGGCGATTGAGGCAAAGGCCGATGTCCTCCTTACCGGCGATAAAGATTTTTTAGAATCTGGCGTAAAAAATCCGGCGATTATGACGCCGGCAGAATTTTTGGAATATTGACTTGTTGAAAAGGCAGCGGGCCGGGTAAAAAACTCCCGGCCCGCTGTGTTTACATCTGCTGTATCTCATTTTTCAGCATACGCTTGATTTTATCGCTCATGGTTTCAGTGCTGGTCTTGCTGAAATGGACACGCACCTTGTAGGTGGTCTTTCCGATTTTCTTTATCAGCGCGGGGGCGTCCTCCGGCGCTCTGGCCGGGGCTGGGTCTGCGGTCTGTATGGTACGGGGTTCTTCGCTCATGGCGCTCCTTTCTCCGGGCGGGGCCGTCCGGTCAAACAAGGTTACTCACTCTTACGGTTCACAAGGTCTTTGGCCGCCGCTTTGGTTGCCCCGGCGTTTTCCTCCCGGAAGTTCTTCCCGTCAAAGAGGATAGGGGCGCACCGTTCCAGTATGCGGGCATAGATACGGGCATGAGGCAGGTCGGGCGGGTTCTTTAGTTCGGACAGTTTCAGATTGGTGGTGATTATCATAGGTCTGCGGCTGCGGTAACGGCTGTCAATGACGAAAAACATCTGCTCCATCGCATAGTCGGTGCTGCGCTCCACGCCTAAATCATCAATGATAAGCAGATCATATTCGTCCAGGCTGGCGATAAAGGCGGCCCTGTCCTCGGTGAAAATCCCGGTCAGCCGGTTCAGGATGGTCGGGAAATTCGTCATCAGCACCGGCACATCCCGGTCAAGCAGCGCATTTGCGATACAGCCCGCAAAAAAGGATTTCCCGGTTCCCACATCTCCGAACAGCAAAAGCCCTGTATTGTTCTTATATGCCTCTTTCCAGTTCTCCACATAGGCGCGGGCCTTGTCCATCAACGGATTTTGGCCGTTATCATTGGCAAAGGTGTAGTCATACAGATAGCGGTCTTGTAGGCCCTGCGCTTTCCGGCGCTTGATACGCTCCATGCGGCGCTGCCGTTCCTCGGCGGCCTTTCTCTGTTCCTCGGCCTCCCGCTGGCACTGGCAGATACAGCGGGGCATGAAATAACCGGGCTTTCCAAACCTCGGCACGATGGTCTGGCGCTGGCCCTTGCATTTCTTACAGTGGATAAGGCCGTCTGCCGGGTCTATGTACTCGTCCCCGGCAAGTTCCGCACTGGCGGCGGCCTTGTCGATGATAGCGCGGATTTCTGCGGTAATCTCTATCATACGGTTTCATCCTCCTTTACGCTGTAATCCCGGTTGCGGGTGGGCGGAGCCGCCTTTTTCGCGTCCTCACCGGCCCATCGCCGGATAGTGGCGGCATGGCTCTGATACCGCTTGCCGGTGGACGCCATGTACTCGGACAGCTTTTCGATGTACTGGCCCCATACGGTAGGGAAGTCGGCTTGCAAGTCTGCCAGTTCCCCATCAGAAAGAAAAACATTCTGGTAACGGCCATAGGCGCGGGCGGGCCGTCCCTTTTCTATCTCTCTCTTTATCTCTATCTCTTTCTCTAACTCTATCTCTATCTCTGGTGGACGAATGTCGGACAAATGTCCGCCTTTTGTCCGGGGCGCACAAAGAGCCTTGTTTTGGAGCCTTGCGGCCCGCTTTCTCTCGGCCTCGGTAGAGGACTGGCCGATCAGCAGTTCAATGTTGCTCATGTAGTAGGCCCCGCTGTCCAGCACTTCCACAAGACCCAGCTTGAGGAAAATCTGCAAGGCCCGTTCTACGGTGCCGATCTGCTGGCGGGTGATGGTAGCGATCATCTGGGCGGTGTAGGGAATGTCCTCGTCAAGCTGGAGCCGCCCGCCGTTTTTCAGGGATTTCAGATACAGTTTCAGCAGGATATTGGAGTAGAGAACGCCGTCCTGCATACTTTCCAGCAGTACGATGGAATCATCGTCAAAGTAGTTCTCTTTGAGTTTCAGGTAGTAATATTTTCGGTTGTCTGACATAGGTTCCTCCTTTGGGGTTGTTTCGGGCCGCTGTACGCCTTTAGAGGGGCATTTTAAGGGCAAAAGGATAAATGTATCACGCCCCCGCCGACACCCTCGAAAAAAGCCTTGATTTACAAGGGTTTTTCAGCCCCTAAAGCGTGACATTTAGCCCTCTGTTTCCGTTTGCGCTGCGCGGCCTTTATCCGTTTCATCCGTCCGGCACATTCCGGGCAGTATTTGGCCCGGTTGGAGCCGGGGGTGAACAGCGCCCCGCATACGGCGCATTTCTTCGCGTCCAGCCGGTAAAGCAGGGCCGTTTCCAGTTCCCTGTCCAGTGGCAGCACCGCCGCTCGGAACCATCGGCACAGCAGGGAGTAGGAAATGGACTGGACGCAGACACATTCCTCTCCATCGTCCAGCGCGATACAGTGTCCGCAGTCATAGTTACAGCACTCATGTACCAGCCGCCGCGCCCGCCGGTACTGGCGGTAGTCCATGATGGGGATAGGGTCAGAGCCGTTCTTCTTCATGCTGGCACTTCCCGCACCCGCCGCAGCTATGGCAGTTCCGGCAGGAATGGGCCTCCGGCTCCGGGGCGGTCTGCGGCTCCGGGCGGCTCGCTGATTCCGACTGTATCAGGGCAAGGGGCAGTTGGATTGTCAGATTCACATTCACAAGAAAATGGCGTGTTATCATAATTCGGGTTCCTCCTTCTTCTGGCTCTGTTCGGTTCTGGCAAGGTGGTCGGCAGCCTTTTTCAGCCGTTCCACCGCTTTGAGTTCTTCCCTCATGGCTTTCATGTCCATGTATTTCAAATCTTTTGTGGCGGTCAGCTTGACTATTTCCCGTTCCCATGCTTTGGGCGTGATTTCCTCGCCGCTGTCTTTCAGTTCTTTCAGATACCGGGCGGCGGTTTCGTAAAGGGCCAGTTCCCGACTGTGGCGCTGCTCGAACAGTTCCCGCTTCTCCGGCTTCAACTTGGCAAGCTGCTTTCGGACAGGCTTGTACTGGCTGTACTGTGTCCACATCTCCCCGCGCTCGGTGAGGACGGCAATCCGGCGCTCGGCCCTGACGATCTCGCCCCGCAGGTCATAGTATTGAGTATTCATCTCTGTCAGCTTTTCGTGAAGCTGCTCCATGGACTGAATCCCGTTGGACTGTAAAAAGCTGAACAGAGCGGCGTTTTCCTGCAAGGCCCGGATTCTGCCGCTGCGGGTGGCGGGCTGCCTTAGCTGCTGCTGGGCCTCCCACAAATCGGCCATAATGCTTTTCTTGCCCTCCGGCTTCTTTGCCCCGGCCTTTGTCCAGTTGTAAAGACGGGTCACGCGGGCCTTGATTTCTTTCAGCAGCTTGTTGTCTGCGGCAATCTGCCGGTTGACCTCTCCCTTGTCGGTGCGGATACCGCGCTTCTCCATCTGGCTGGCCGCTGGCCCCAGGTGGACAGAGGGGATTTTATCAATGCCCCGGCGCTTGTAGCTGCGGTGGTCTACCAGGGCGGGCTGACCGGCGGCCTCCAATGCCCGGTTGGTATAGGCCGCCCATGCCGCCCGCCAAATCTCCACATTCCCTTTGTCGTTCCAGTCGGTGGTGTCCTCCCGGTGGTTCTTCCAGCCGCCTTTCCCGTCTGGAATACGCTGGCCGTTCTCGTCAAGGTCGTATGCCTTACGGCACTTCGCGCCCCATGAACCATCGTCTTTCAGGGGCCGGACGGTCAGCATGATATGGACATGGGGGTTGCCGGTTCCTTTGTCGTGTATGGCAAAATCGGCGCACATCCCCTTGTCCACAAAGTTGTCCTTTACATAGGCCCGGACAAGGGCAAGCTGCTGTTCTCTTGTCAGTTCGCGGGGCAGGGCCGCCTCCACCTCGCGGGCAAGCTGGCTGTCCCTAGCTTTCTCGATCTGCTCCACACTGTTCCAGAGGGTGGAGCGGTCTGAAAACTCCGGCGGGGCGTGGGCGGGCAGCATGATTTCAGAATGGACAACGCCGGTTTTTCGGGTGTAGTCATGGGTTACTCCATCCCATTCATTCGTCAGCTTCGTTCCGCTGCGGTAAGCGGCTGCGGCAACGGCAGACCGGCCCTTGCTGCGCTGGATGATACTGACGGGGATATGACAGAAATCTATGGTGGCACCTCCTTTCGGGTGGGATAATTTAGGCTCCGTGGAGCCGGACAGACGCGAAGCGGGTGTCTGGCTGCGCGGGGCGCACAAGGGGTTTGGGGAGTGTAGCGCCCCATCGCGCTCGGAGAGCGCAACAGCCCCCGGCAGGGCGCACGACACCGGCAACGGTGTATAAGTGCGCCCTTGTAAACAAGGGACTTAGAGCGCGTCCCCGGATTTCGGCAGTTCTGCGGCCAGCTTCGCGGCTCCCGGCAGACGGGAAAGGGCAAGCAGGAACGCCTTGACTTCCTCGCCGGATAAGTCGGGGGACAGAGGAAAAACGCCCTCCAAAATGGCCCCGCGCTCAATCAGGCGGCGAGTTCTGGCCCTGCGCTCGGCGTCCCGCTGTTTGTTCTCTAAAATCTTCTGGCGGTTCTCAAGCTGCCGTATTTCTTTCAGGACTTTTTCGCGCTCGTCTTTTTTCTGTTCCGTTTGGGCGGTGATGTTCTGGTGCATATCGACTTCTCCTTTGGCGGCTCCATCCAGCCGCGTTTGATAAAATATTTCTGCAACTTAATGAGGGCATTACGAACCGTAACAATGGCCGCCGAAGTAGTGAAGCCCTCGGCCTCGGCAATCTCCTTAAACGGCTTGTCCTCCCAGAACCGGGCGTACAGGCAGCTTGCCTGCCGGGGCGTCAGGGTGGCAAGGGCCTCCCGCAGCCGTTCTATCATCAGGGCGCGGGCAGCCTCCTGTTCCCGTTCCGTTTCTTCCTCCATCAGAATGTCCTCCGGGGAAACGGCCTGTTCCGTGGAATGGTTCTCTATGCCGGGGGAAGCGTCCAGAGAATAACAGTGGTAATGCTGCTTTGCGTCATTGGCGTTCTCTGCGCGGGTGGCCTCCGCGATGGCGTCCGCCACCTCGTCCGGCAGTTCCACAAGCGCCTCTTTCCGGCAGATCGGATAATAGTATTTTTTCAGGTCGATGGTTTTCATAGGCTGTGCCCCGTCCATTTTTGACGGTCAAAATACCGGCGTAACCGCTTGATCGCGCCCCGTATCGACTGGCTGACACGCGAGGAATCCACGCCCTCCATTTCGGCAATCTCCCGGATTTTCATACCCAGCATATACCGGGCGTGGACGCGCCGGGCCTGTATGGGCGTGAGAGTGGAAAGGGCCTCATAGAGCCGCCGCACAAGTTCCTCCTGTTCGGCCTGTTCTTCCTGTTTCAACAGATAGTCCTCCGGGGATGGCTGCGCCCATCCAACGGCCTCATTCTCGATACCGTCCTCGCAGTCAAGGGAGAAATACGCCTTGTGATACCAGATTTTTCGGGTGCGGTTATTTTCTTCCCGGAGCATAAGGAGCAGGGCCTCGGCCACTTCATCGGGAACCGTCAGATAGGTGTCGGTGCGGTAAATCGGATAGTAATATTTTTTCAGGTTGATGGTCTGCATAGGCCGCCCTCACTCGCTTTGGAGCATCCCATAGTAGCGGCGCATATTCCGCAGCCCCCGGTGGATGGCAACGCTGACTTTGCTGCTGCTGACACACTCCCTCCGGGAGATTTCCGGCTGGCTGATACCGGCGATGTAGTAGGCAAAGACGCGGCGGCCCTGTGTGGGCGTGGCATGGGAAAGGGCCACCGGCAAGGCGGAAACAAGACGGAGCCGGGCGGCCTGTTCCTCACGCTCCAAAAAGATTTCCTCCGGCGATCTGCCATGTTCCAGTGCGTAATTCTCCGTCCAGCTATAAGCGTCCAGAGAGTAATAGGCCCGGTGGTAGACTTTCCGGCGTTCATAGTTGTTCATTTCACGCTGGGACTGACACATGGCCTCCCAGACTTCTTCGCTGACCTCCACGAATACGTCCTGCCGGTAGTGGGGATAAATCCACCGCAGATTGATAGTTTTCATAGGCTTACCTCCTGAAATGGGGAGAGGCGGGCAGCTTGTCCGCTGTCCGCCTCTCCGTGGGATAAGGGATAAATCCCTTTCACTTGGTAGCCTGAAAAGGGGTCATTCGTTAGGGTGGTTTGCAAAGAATTTCAAAAATTTTTTCCGAACCGCGTTAATGCTCTCGTACACAGATACTTTGGAGCAGCTACACACCATTCCAATCTCCGCAAGGGTCAAACCGTCCAGCGCATAGAGCAGGAACCGGCGGCGCTGGGCCTCGGTGCAAGTGTCCAGGACGGCCATCAGCTCGTCCAGCGTTTCCATGCGGCACAGGTATTCCTCCGGCGTTTCGCCGTAAAGCCCTATGCCCTCGGTGGCTACTATGTATTCGTCAAACTCCCGGCCATCCCAATGCCGCCGCTGTTCATGGGACAGGTTCTCGGCCTTGTGGTCGGCCCGGTCAAGATATTCATAGACTTCCAGCGTGACCTCGACAGTCACAGCTTGTCCGTTATAATTGATGGTGACTTCCATCTGCCTTTCCTCCGTTCAGATTTTTTCGGGAAAATCTGAACGGGGCGGCGGGGAACGGCACCGGGGGCAAGGTTCGGGCCACGCTGACCCGATGTTCCAGCCCCATAGGAACACAAAAGCGCCCGGACAGCATGAAGCTATTCGAGCGCAAAAAGTACGGTATTTAGTTAAATTGTGACGAGTTTCGCACCGGCTGTCAGACGGGGGCTGTACGGTAGCTGCGCTTTTTTTGGCAATAGCGCAAATGCCGTCTGAATTTGTCGGCGGTCAATGTGTATCATGGGCGGCTCCCTCCTAAAGCCGCCGTGTCAGCGTATAGGCGTCACTCCTTTTATGAGGGCATAAAGGAACGGCGGCCTTGAATGTGTTTCAAAACCGCCGCAGTAAGTAAAACCTGATATGAGCGCACGAAAACGTCTGCCCCTGCCAACGGTTTTTTTCTTTCCCCGTCAAGCGGGGCAGGGCGTCGCGCTATTTGGTTATTCTTTCCTGACTTCTTCTTTCAGCCGTTCAAAAGATTCTGCACTGATAACGTGTTCTATCCGGCAGGCGTCAGCCTCTGCTGTTTTCGGGTCAACACCTGCGGCAATCAACCTTTCTGTAAAGAAACAGTGCTTTTCATAGATATTTTCGGCTACTTCCCGGCCTATATCAGTCAGATGGAGAAAATGTTCTTCGTCCATCCTGAGAAAGCCACCGTCCTGCAAAGTTGATACCGCATGGCACACACTGGGTTTTGACACCTCCATGTGCCGGGCCACATCGACAGAGCGCACCATGCCTTGTTTCTTTTGGAGTATCAAGATGGCCTCCAAATAGTCCTCCCCGGACGCATGAAGTTTCATTAGTCCCTCCTTTAAATGCTTAATTTCCAATTCGCAGAAGCCGTCTGTAGGTCTACTAGCTTCCGATAAAGTCCATTCTGCTTCATCAATTCTTTATGCGTTCCGCTCTCTGCGACAACTCCATTTGATAATACAACAATTTTATCAGCAGCCTCAACGGTTCTCATTCTATGGGCAATAATCAAAACAGTCTTTCCTGTTATTAACTTTGAGATCGCCTTTTGAATTTCTGTTTCACTGTCTACATCAAGGGATGCGGTGGCTTCATCCAGCAGAATCACGGGAGCGTCCTTTAATAGAGCGCGGGCGATAGAAAGCCGCTGGCACTCACCGCCAGACAAGGTAGAACCATTCTCACCAATTACCGTCTGATAGCCCTCCGGCAATTTTGATATAAATTCATCACACTTAGCTGCTTTTGCCGCTGCTATAACCTCATCGTCCGTAGCATTTTTCTTTCCTATGCGAATGTTTTCCATAATCGTATTATTAAAGAGGACAACATCTTGAAAGACGATAGAAAAATTTTTCATCAGCATTGTAGAATCAAGTGGAGCAATATCTGTTCCGCCTAAAAGAATCTTTCCACCATCCAGAGGATAAAATTTGGCTGCCAGTTTCGCAACTGTGCTTTTTCCACCGCCGGATGGCCCCACCAATGCCGTAACCTGTCCTTGCTTTGCTGTAAAAGAAACATCACGCAGCACAGGCTTATCTTTTTCATAAGCAAAACGAACATGGTCAAAGGTAATGTCATATCCATTTGTACGAATTTCTTTTTCTCCATTTTCTTCCGGGTATTCTTCAATTTCTTTCAGCCGATTCACCTGAAGCTGTACGGAAAAAAGTTCTGCCATGTTTGCCATAGCGCCGGAAAGCGGGTCATAAAGACGAGAAGCCGCAATCAAAAATAAAATGTAGGAAAACAGCGTCGCACTGCCGTTTACGACAAGAATATTACCTACAACAATCACCGACGCCAAACCGAGCCTAAGAAACATCTGGCCCGTTGTCAGCAGACTTGCCGTTGCCAATTCAGAAGATATTTGCGCTTTTTCGGCGGCATCCATTTTCGCGTCCAATTTACGCAGATAGATTTCTTCTTGATTGCACGCTTTTATATCTTGTACTGTTTCCAAACATTCCTGAATCCCCTCGGCAAGCTCTAATCTGGCTCCTATGTGTTTTTTACTTAATTTTTCCTGCCATTTCCGCGACAGATATACAATGGCAAAGGAGATCGGCGCAACCCAAAGAAGCGCAAGTCCCATCTGCCAGTTGAAAATCAGCAGTCCAATACAAACGATTCCCGTAGAAATCACCGCGCCGAAAAATTGGGGAACCGTATGGGAAAAAGCGTGTTCAAAGTTAGCGCAATCCCCCATAATGGTACTTGTCAAGTCGGCAAGATCGCGCTGATGGAAGAAAGTCAAGGGTAGTGTACGGAGCTTTTCTGCCAGGCTGATACGCCGTCTTGCACTTTCATCATAGGTTCCCAGATAAGCAGCAGTATATTGATAATAATGGAATATAAACACAACGGCTAAAATTCCAATTCCAATGATTGTATAAATCGCCGCGTTGATTTTTGGCGTATTTGTTCCCAGAACAGGAGATAAAAGTTGATTCAGGACGATTGCCAGAAGAATAACCGGGAACATAAGGCTGATATTTGCCAGGACAGAATAAACGATTCCTTTCAGCAAATCTTTTGCCCCTTGCTCACTGAGAGCGTATTTCTTTTTTAATGCCTTAATCATGCTTTTCGTCCTCCTTTCCGATTTTCCACGCAATCGAAGTCTGATAATCCTGCCACATCGAAGAATAAATACCATTCAGGGCAAGTAACTCTGTATGTGTACCTCGCTCAATGATTTTTCCATCTTTAAAAACTAAAATAAGGTCTGCGTCCTGTACCGTAGAAAGCCTATGTGCAATCATCAAAACAGTTTTATCTTTTGTCAATCGTTCAAAGGCAAGTTGTATTTGGTGTTCATTCTCGGCGTCAGCAAATGCGGTTGCCTCGTCGAGTACAATAATAGGAGCGTCCTTTAGGATTGCTCTTGCCAAAGCAATTCGCTGATTTTCCCCACCAGAAAGATAGGTTCCGCCTGTTCCTACAAGCGTGTCCAGCCCATTGGGAAGCCGGTCAATAATATCCCTGCACTGTGCCTCACTTGCGGCTGCCATTACTTCTTCACGAGTAGCGTCTGGACGGGCAGCTTTGATGTTGTTTAATAACGTATCTTTGAAAAGGCGGGTATTTTGGAACACAAAAGCAACTTTTTCCATAAGCTCGCGTTTTTTGATGTTCCGCACATCTACACCGCCAATCGTAACAGTACCTTCCTGCACATCATAGAATCTCGGAATAAGACTGGCCGCCGTACTCTTACCGCTGCCAGAGGCCCCAACAAGCGCAACTGTCTTACCGGCTGGAACTTCAAAGCTCACATGATCTAGTGCTTTCTCTTTTGCTCCTGGATAAGAGAACGACACATCGGAAAACTTTACTGTGGCATTTGCCGGGGTCTGTGGATGTTCTGGTTCCTCTAACGGTTTTTCCTGCAAGATTTCCTCGACACGGCTGACAGCACTCTTAGCCGCCATGAGCTGTTCGCTGGCAAACATGATACGGTTCATCATGGTTGCACAGATTGGAGTAAACAGGCTATAAAACAAGAAGTCCAGCACTACATTTTCATAATCTGCTTGGCCGCTGACACCAGATAAAATAAATAGAGCTACTGGAATAAGCAGTACAAAGGTTCCATTCAAAGTTACTGTAAATCCAGTGAGCGGAATACGGCATTTGAGGGCATAGCCAGAGGCAAATTTTTCATATTCTTCGATTGCGGCATGAAAATTTTTGAAAGAATAAATGGTTTGTTGAAATACCTTTACTACGGGAATACCGCGAATATATTCCACCGCTTCTTTATTCATTGTTTCCAGCGCGGTCATATACTTTCCCATAAATTGTGCATTATCGCCGCCCATCATCTGCCTTAGAAAAATAACACTGACGCCCATCGGTATCAGACAGCAGATTCCCAAACGCCAATCAAAAAGGAAAATCAGGACTAAAACAGCTACCGGCATAACGGCAGCGCCGGTCAGATCGGGAAGCTGGTGAGCAAGAAAGCCCTCGGTCAGCCCAGCATTATCATCAATTACTTTTCTTAAACGTCCGCTGGCGTTCTGGCTGAAATAGCCCAAAGGTAATGTTACAATGTGGTGGATTGCTTTTTTTCTCATATTGGTCGCAGTACGGAACGCCGCCAGATGGGAACAATTCAAAGCAATAAAATAAATCAAAATGCTTGCTGCCGCAAACACAACTGCCATCCACGCATAACGTGTACTTTCTGCGGCAAGTGAAAGATTTCCTGCTGAGAAAGCCTGAATCAAGTCACGAATGACAAGCCATATACAAACAAAAGGCAGCATAGATAAAATGGTACTAATCGCAGAGAGTACGCAGCCCAAAATGGTCAAAGCATGATAATTCCCAGCGTATTGAAACATTTTGGACAACTCTCCATTTTTCTGCTTATCCATAAGCAAAGCTCCTTTCGCAATAATAGACGGATTAGCACTTACTAACCCGTCTATTATCATAAAATCATTTTGTTTTTTCCGCCACTCCATATAGAGCGTATCTATCCAATCAGACACCAAACTCATCGACACATTAAGCTAGAATACAACATAGATAGATTTTCTTTTAACGGAAATGTTTCAATATGATTGCTGTCAATAAAGTGTAGTACCCGGTTACAGGTCATAGCGGCAAATTCATAATCATGGGTAATAATCATAATCGTTTTTCCTTTTTGGGATAACGATTTCAAATGGTCGGAAATCCGCGCCATATTCTTAAAGTCAAGCCCGCTGGTCGGCTCGTCTAAAATTAAAATAGGCGTATCTATCCAATCTGATACCGCAAGTGTAAGCCGCTGTTTTTGACCGCCGGAAAGAGTGGCGGGATGGCGTTCTTTCCATTCAGACAGCCCATACATTTCTAATAGCTCATTTCTTTGTTCAAGGGTACTTCCTTTTCCATTCAGCAATAGTTCTTCCTCTACATTGTCACCGAATAATTGACAGTCCGTATTTTGCATAACAAAATAGGCATAGTTTTTTCTTTTCCTTTTTGGAATCTCTTTTCCACTATAAAGGACTTGCCCGGAAGTTTCTTTTTTTATCCCACACAAGATATGCGAGAGGGTAGTTTTTCCAATACCGTTATGTCCTACAATCGCAATCAGATCGCCAGCATATGCCTGAAAAGAAATGTCATGAAAAATAGGATGTTTACGGTATGAGAAAGACAAATTTTTCACTTCAAGCACCACGTCTGTTTCTTGCTGTAATGGAATATCTGGCTGGATGTTCCTAAGATTGGCGGCCCGTATTCCAACACTTTGTCTTTTTGTTTCTGGCATAGAAAGTAATTCATGGGATGTCCATTCTTCTTTTAGTTCCCCATTTTCCATGTATAGAAAGCGGTCGGCAAGGTCAGTAAGATAATATAGCCGGTGTTCCGCGACAATGATTGTGTGTCCTTCCTCTTTCAGACGCTTCATCAAATTTTTTAATGCCTCAACAGAATACATATCCAGATTTGCGGAAGGTTCATCGAATACATAAATTTCAGGGTCTACGGCATTGACAGAGGCAACGGCGATTTTTTGCTTTTCTCCGCTGGACATTGGATAGATTTCTTTCCCCCGCAACATATCTCCGTTGATTCTTTTAATCGCACTAGATACCCGTCCGTCTAATTCTTCAAAGATTACACCGTAGTTCTCACATCCAAATGCAATTTCATCTTCCGTAATACTGGCAAAAAACTGGCTTCGCGGGTCTTGAAAAATGGAACCTACTTTTTTCCCGATTTCATACAAAGGATAGTCAGAGATATTCCGTCCCAATAGGTTCAATCGTCCTTTTCGCGTCCCCTCATAAAATTGTTCAGCCAATCCGTTTATGAGCCTCGTCAATGTTGTCTTTCCACAGCCGCTTCCACCTGTCAATACAAGAAATTCCCCTTTTTTAATGTCAAGGTTAATATGGCGGAGACTTTCTGTTTCTGCTCCCGGATATTGAAACGAAACATTTTCAAACTGGATGACAGATTGTGTTTCTCCCTGATTTTTCATTATGCTACCGTCCTTTCCAGTATGAAGTAAAGAATCGTTACACATATAGCGATCACACACATAACCCAATCCTGTTTTTGAAATACAATCCGTCTGCGGCAAGTATGCTGTCCTGGATTGGATATTCCTCTGCTTTCAGCAGAAGCCGCAAGTTCTTCTGCAATTCTGGAAGAACGAAAAATAATCGGCGTAACAATATACTCCATCGCGTCCAGCGGATGTTTCCATGACAGCAGTTTTCTCAAACGCAGCGCCGCGAAAACATCGGAAAATTCACTACGGACGGTAGGAAAGAACCGCAGCATAAAGGTTACTGGCAGAGCAATTCCATCAGGAGCATGGATTTTCTTAAAAACCGCGACAACTTCTCCGGGGGGCATACCGATTACGGGCTGCGCCGCCATAACCATCATTAGAATACGCAGTACCATAAACAGAAACATTTCCGGCATAAGAATTGTGATACCCTGTCCATTAGAAAGCAGCCGCAGTATAATGAAAATACCACACGCAATCAGGTATTTAATTGTTTGTCTGCCAAAGCCCTGAATAATCAGATATACGCTAAGGCACCCTAATAGCGTATATATCAAAATGTCGCTTGTGAGCACCGCCACAAGCGACATGGTAAGGACTATGACAAGCAATTTAGTTCGGAAATCAAATTTCATGTTCATAGCTTTATTTTATCGCACCACTCTTTCTGAAATGCTTCACAATCAGTTTGTTGCTAATCATACAGCCGAGAATAGCCAGAATAGCAGTAACGGCTAAACTGAGTATGACGTATTTCGGGTCTGTGTAGTACTGTGTCTGAACCTGAACCTGCTGCTCGCTGACTCCGGTAGCCAAAAAAGCGTCTTTAAAGAACCAAATCTCCGACATACCATGTGCGGCGCGAACCAGAGCCGTGATAACCCACGAAATAGAAACACGCTTAATATCGTGATAGGCGTCCTTTCCGCACATGGAAAGTTCTGCGATAATGCCGCCGCCTAAAAACCACGGAATCATAAAGGGCCCCATCATCAAACCGGCGATAATCGCCCACATGATATTGTAGATCAGTGCGGGGCCATGCTTGCCGACTTTCATACACATATAAACATAGAATGGAGCAAGAATCAGTGCTGCACCAGCGGCATTAAAAATCATGGAGTAAAACAGAGAGGCACCAGTCAGGGTCGAATATACCATAAATACAACAAACATGACGGCGCAGAAAATACCAATGATTGCCGCGTCTTTGACAGTATATTTTTTTGCTGTCGATTTTTCATTTTCCATTTGGAAATCCTCCTTTGTCTTGCAGAAAGTTAGCACTTTCTAACCAACCACTTAAAAAATAGGCCAGCTTCAAGCGTTCTTTCTGCTTTTATCTGACAAAAGACATTTTAGCGCGATTCATATCTCCTCGCCACTCCATACAGACTGTTTTCTATCCAAATGGACACCCTTTTTAAACTCCGTAGGGGAAACGCCGTATATTTCCTTGAAAGCGGATGTAAATTTATTAGGATTTCCATAACCGATCTTGTTGGCAATCTCTGTAACAGTCAATTTTGTTTCCAATAGCATTTTTTGTGCGGCCTGTAAACGATAAGTGCGAAGATAGGAGTAGATAGACGTCCCATAAACACCTCGGAAACAGTTTTTCAATGCCGTCGTTGAAATTTCAAATTTTTGCGAAAGCTGCTCTATCGTATGATGGGCTGTCAAATCTTCTACGATATATGCTGCCACAGATTTAATCAATGCAACTTGGCTTTGATTATAATAATCTGTCTGCAAGACTTCTTCTGCGGTATTGAGGTCGCTCAGGAACAAAAGAAGTTCCAGCATTTTAATCTTCATATATCCCGCTTTTCTTTGTTCTCGTACATGATACAATTCTGAAAAGATATGCTCAATCGAAGGATTGGCCCTCATAATACAGCAACGATTATCCTCGCAAATGTATTTCTGAATGTACTGCAAATCAATATTTAGCAGCTCCATTACCTGACGTACTTCTGGCAATATTTCGTCCAGATTGATGATGATTGTAATTCCGTGATAATGATTGAGGGGAAAACAGGAGCTTGACTTTTTTCTCATCATAGAGCCAATAGCCAAATCGCCCGCCGCCATATAACAGCAGCTATTTTCCCCAAAGCTGCACTCATATCGCCCGATCAGACAATGGTTAATTTCAATTCTGTTTTTTGCTAGAGCCTGATTTTGATTGCAATAGGCCATGTGCATATCATTATAGTAAAGTTCAATGCCTGTAAATACTTGGTAAACTGTAAGTTTTCCATGCCCGGTTTCATTTGAAAGGTTGAATGTTTTACAAGTTTGACTTAACTCGTTGTCGGTTTCTTCCGCAGTTCCATACAGTTTCGTACCCTCAAATTTATCTGGCAGCTTCGTCTGTGATAAAATATCAATCGCGTCAGAAAGCGTTTGTTTATCAGGGAATAGCACTATCCATTCCTCCCTTCGGTTAGTAAAATGAATACTATAACTCAGTATAGAGGGGGAACGAGATAGTGTCAATTTTTTTATCAAAAAATCAGAGGGCCGTTTTGCCCTCTGATTATCAAATCTATTCATATATCAATTCAGACTGTATGATTTCCTCTACCTGTGCTTTCAGCGTATTCATCAGCCCCACCCACCGCATAGGGTTATGGGCTTTCAATTCCTCGGTAACTCCCGCCGCCTCCATCATGCGGGGCAGTATGGCGTCCATACGCTCCTGCGCCGCCCGGTCAATCTCCAACAGGTGCGGGTACAGCTTTTCACTCAATATCAGGCTGCTGTAAAGGCCGGGACGGTGTTCCTTGAGGTATCTCTGCCGCATACGGCCATACTTGCCGATGGGGGCCTCCGGCTGCTCGGACAGTTTCAGATCGGGGATGTAGTAATCCCCGCAGCGGGTATAAGTCAATTCTTTCATGGCGATTCTCCTTTTCGTGGTAATTGTCAGATGGCGGCGCTGGCCGGTAATGCGGCCCGTTGCGGTTCCTGATAGGGTAACTTGCTGACGGTGGTATAAATGCCCTTTGCCATATCCTCGGCCCGGATAGCAGCCTTTTCCGCCTCTATTTTAGCCCTGCGCTTGGCGTTATAGCGGGCCTCCCATTCTTTTTGCTTACCGTTGGCCTTGCGCCGCAGATAGTTTCTGTGTAGCCTGTCCTTGCGTTCCTCTTTCTTTCGCAACTCCTCCAATTCCTCCGGCGAAAGGGGGACTGGCTGCAAAGCGGGCGGGATATACCGACCAACGAAATTAAAGTAAATCTCAACCTCCTGCGTGGTGTCCTGACTTCCTTTCCGGGCGCGTTCATGGACAAGGATTTTCTCAACAAATTCATTCAGCATGGTATTTGTCAGGGTATCGAAATTCTCATACTTATCAATCAGGGCAATAAACTTTTCCGCTGATTTCCGGCTCTGTTCATAGCCTGTGACGGCCTTTTCCAATTCTGCGATTTCATCGGAAAGCGCGTCCTGCTCTTTGGCATACTGTGCGTCAAGGGCCGTATAACGGGCGTCCGGCAGTTTGCCCAGCACATTGTCCTCATAAATTTTGCAAATCAGTTTTTCCAGTTCTCCGGCCCGTTTCTGCGCGGTGGCAAGCCGTTTGCGCTTTTGGGATATATCGGCGGTCTGCTGGGCGGCCTGTGTTTCCTGAACAGTGCGGATAAATTCGGCCCGGTCATTTCGGGAGTACTCCGCGATGGCCCGAAGCATATCGGCAATCAGGGTCAGCACAACCTCGGCTTTGATTCTGTGCTGGGTGGGGCAGAGAGAGCCGATAGGGTACTTCCCATACTGGCCGCAGGTGTATTGTGGAATCCGCTTGCCGTTATAGGTGCGGTGGACATACATCTTGCCGCCACAGTCAGCGCAGTACATCAAGCCGGTCAGTGGATGGGCCTCCCCGAAGCCATCCGGGTAGCGTCTGGCGTTGCCCCTGATACGCTGCACATTGTCAAAGGTTTCCTGGTCGATAATGGCTTCATGGGTATTTTCAAAAATCGTCCACTCGCTTTGATCGACATAGTGGCTTTTCTTGTCTTTGAAGTGCTTGCGGGTTTTGAAATTGATGGTATGCCCCAGATACTCCCGCTTTTTCAGGATTTCAACAACCGTTGACGCGCTCCATCGGTAAATATCCGCAAAGGTCTTATTCTTGTTTACTCCCTCGCCATAGCGGGCAAGGTGGACGGCTGGCATTTCCACCTTATCAGCGGAAAGCTGCTGGGCGATCTGATAGGGGCCGTAACCCTCCATAGCCAGAGAAAAGATACGCCGAACCACAGCGGCGGCTTCCTCGTCTACAAGCCAGTGTTCCCGGCTTTCGTCCCATAAGTAGCCATAAATAACAGTGCCGGTCAAATGCTTGCCGCTCATGCCTTTTGACTTGAACACGGAACGGATTTTCCGGCTGGTGTCGCGGGCGTAATATTCGTTCATAATGTTTCGGAACGGGGTAAAATCATCGTCCCCGTTCAGGCTGTCCACTCCGTCGTTGATGGCGATAAGGCGGACGCCTTTCTGCCGCAGGATTTCCATAACCTGCCCAACTTTCAGATAGTCGCGCCCTAACCGGCTCATGTCTTTAACGACAATCGCCTCCACCCGTCCGGCCTCGACTTCCTCCATCATCGCCAGAAAACCGGGGCGGTCAAAGCGGGTGCCGGAAATACCATCGTCCGTGAAATGCTTTGGGTTCGGTAGCCCATTCCGGCGGGCGTAGTCCTCCAACATCTGCTTTTGATTGGAAATGCTGTTGCTCTCGCCCTGTAAATCATCGTCGCGGCTCAAACGCTCGTACAAAGGGGTTATTTTTTCATTCCTCATGGTCGTACCTCCTGTAATGAAAAATGCTCTAAATGACTGCTTCATTAACCATGAGAAAATCTCGTGATTAAGAAGTCACTTAGAGCATATAACTCCTGCTGCCTGTTTATATATTTTGTATTGTTTTAAAGCTAATGAATTAGAATCTATCATTTCTAGTCTTTTAAATAACTCATCTAATGGACTTTCGTAGTCTTCTTCATCTTCTTTGACTTCTGCATAATTGAGCATTTCCATGACCATTGTAAAGTTCTGTTCATCTTCTGGTGCATAGTGGTATAGATACAACATCAATGCTTCCAGTAATGCTGTTTCGCTTTTCTCCCAAAATGGATCATTGGTAGAAGAACCTTTAGGTGTTGTATTACGGATCAAGTTGGTAATTAATTTAAGTACATCCTTATCACTTTGAATATAGTGGAATGGATTATATCCAAGAGATTTAGACATATCAATCAAGTCAATGACTTTAATGACATAACCATTCTCTTCTAATAGATGACCAACACTTCGAATGATTTCGCCTTTGGGATCCAATACAACAAAACTTGTATTACACTGCATGATGTTTGGTTTTGCATAAAATCTTGTCTTTCCAGCACCAGAGCCACCAATCACAACTGTATTTAAGTTTCGACGATGTTTTTTACCATCTAACCCCATTCGTACATTTTGTGAAAAGACTTTGTTAGCAAAGTAATCTTTATTCGCGTATTTCTTACAAACAGTATTGGGATTTGCCCATTTAGCTGATCCGTATTCTTCAGTTCTTCTATAGTTTTTAGCTGAAGATAAATACATCCCAACACCTAATACATAGATTATCAGAAAGATACTGATCGTTTTTAATGTTGAATCCGTCCATTGAATTTGAAATGGATGATTTAAAGCTTCATTAAGATATGGAATTGCATTGATTAATCCTTTATCCATGTAGGGTGCAATAAGCAATGCAACCCAAATTGTTGGTATTAGTAATAAGCCAAGAAACACATATTCATCTTTTTTAGCATCTCTCATAATGATCTTTTATAGAAGGTGAATTTGCATCACAAACTTTTATAATCAATGAATCTAGAAAGTCATAGTTTTTATGTGCCATACGTTGTTTATCTCTTAGATCTGCAAGAGCACGCACAATGATTCTTCTTTCTGTATCATCGACTTGGATTTCAATCATTTCATCATTTTGTTTTTTAAACCAGTTACGCATATTTGTCATCTCACTTTCTTTTTGGATTTCTTTCTTACAGGATATTTTGGTGCAGAAGATTTTAATTGTTGCTGCTTAATATCTTTTAATTCCTGACGTACAGAAGGTCTATCCATAGTAGCTGTTGATCTTTTTCTTTCGACGGTTTTCTTCTTGTTTTCTTTCTTCAATGTTTTTGAAGATGGCTCGAACGGAGTACCGTCCATGCTTGTCCGAGCCTTGACGGGGTTTGTTTTCTCATCCATTAATTTGGATAACAATGCATCATGTTCTTCATCACTCATTGGCTTTATATCCTTCTGTGATAAGACAGATTCACGAATGGCTTTTGTATCAATGGTTGCCAAATCAAATTTATCTACCATTCTAGATATTTTAGAAGCATCTTCTGCTTTGACCATGATATCTACAATTCCATCTGTATTGTTCTTTTCTTTTAAAACAGAGTAGAGAACACCATAGTGTTTAGCTTCTTCACAAAACTTTTTCAAATCAGAATGATGAATCGCAAATACCTTTAATTCCTTATTGGATTTTAATAAGTTATCTAAGTTGGTTTTGCCTTTGATTTTCTTGTTGTCACTAATAATTGCATATAAAGTGACAGCTAAAGATTTAGCAGCTGTTCCTCCTGCTTTTAATCCAATTTCAGCAGCTACTTGAATACCTTCTAATGTCATCTTCATCATTTGATCTGCAGTATCAGCACTGTTCATAAGTTCAAGCTCCTTTCGTATTCTTTTTGTGTTTGCATACGCTCTGTTTCTAATGCATTGACCATTTTTAATTTTTCTTCAATGTCAGGTACTCTCTTTTCTATATCTTCGCATATTCGGATTTCCTTTTTCCCATGTGCAATTTTGGAAGTGAGCGTATCTCGATCCTGTTCTAATTGTTGTTTCAACTCAGGATCACGGGTTCGTTTAATTTTGTTGTAGATGGATCTTCTTTGATTCATCCAGTTTTCTATTTGGTTGTTTAAATCCAATTTAAAAGCAAGCACATCTTCAATCGATTCAAGATTATGCTTGCCAACAAATGTATTTTCATCTGTGATTTTCTCCATATAAATTAAATCCTTTCTAAGTGCTGGACTTGGATATTTTTGAGGTATTCCTTTAGGTCGTAAAATACCCAATTCAAAACAATATCGAATATACATCGCTTTGATTCCTTTTAATTTTCTATGATTGCCTTGATATTCTTTACAAGGTATAACATCTTTAACAGATGACTGCATGGGAAACAAGAAGTTACTGTTAATCCGTTCCATCAAATGTTCTTCATCATAGCGATTATCACGAGTCAGTTTATAAAAGCGAAATGTTCTTTTAGATTGTGGATGTTTTAAAGTCCAATGCTTTCCTGATAGATTTACAACATAGCCAATTTCTTCAAGACCATCTTTAAATTGTTCAGGTGTTCTTGCATACAATAAAACAGAATCCACGTCATAGCGAATCAATTTTCGTAAATAGATAGAATCATTCTTTTCTGCTTTCCATTCTCCATAATTCATCGCTTTGCCTTCCGGTTTTGTGATGACAGTTAAACCATGCTCTTTACAGATCGCATCATTTAATTCACGGAAGTGATCGATATCAGCTTTCTTATTGTCATACTTTTTACCATCTACCCAGGAAACGGAGTTTACCACGAAATGATTGTGTAGATGGTCTTTATCCAAATGAGTAGAAACAACCACTTCAAATCGATTGCCCCACATTTGTTTGGCAAGCTGAACACCAAGTTCATGACAATGTTCAGGTGTAACTTCACCTGGCTTAAAAGATTGCACCGCATGAAAGGCAAGGCGACCATCCATCTTGTTGTAAGAAAGCTTTGTATTCATCATCTGTTTTAAGGCCGTACGAGGTTCACAATTGATTCCGGTAATAAACTCTTTTTCGTTTGTTTTATAGCCTTGAGTAGTGTAGGATAAAACTTCTTTTAAACCATCGCTCATTTCTTCTTTTGTCTTATCAGGGTTTTTAATATAGTTAAGGACACGATTCAAATCATCTTTTACTGCCCATATTTTGGTAATTGCCATATTTCCTCCATATTGATTGGTTGTCGAATCAAAATCATAATCTCATTAATTTGATCTTGCAGCTTTTCATAATTTTCCATGTAAAAGGATTTATTCATTGCATTTTGTGTATAAACAGATATCGCAATTTGATTCATGTTTTCAGCAATCTCTCTTAAAATTTCGATTACTTCGATTAATTCTTTAGAAGGTGCAGGTCTAGGGAGTAAACCGTTTATACACATTCGAAGATAAGATTCTCGAGATAGATTTGATTCTTTAACCAATTTATTAAGATGCTCAAAGTCTTGATTTGTTAATCTAACTTTGATTTCTTTTTTCTTCAATTTTGTTTTCATTGTAGAAAGCACCCTGAACAAATAAAACTGTACCCATTCCAATCATTCCACCACCAAGGAAACTGATAAAACATAGTGTTATACTATTAAACATTTTCATGTACCTCCAATTTTAAAAGAGCTATCAACAAATTGTGATAGCTCAGGGTCTTAGGGATATTCCCTAAATACTTGTCTTTTGTCCCCAAAAGACGTTGCTTGTTACAACTGTAGACATTAATTGGCTACAGTCTTTTTCTTGTCCGAAATCAAATCTGCAAGATCTTGATCCATTTTTTCTAGCATTTCCTTCTTTTGATTCAATAATTTTAGATTCGCAGTTAGAATATTGTTTTCATCCGAAAGTGCTTTGATTCGTTCTTCATTTTTGATTTTTTTCTTTTCGATATTGGCAATTCTTTTAATGATATCTTCGTATTTTATCATTTTGAAATCCCCAATCTCTAATGAAGCAATTGCGAATATTTATGTTTATTGATTCGCTTTTCATAGTCATCTGCTTTTTCTAAAATGTGTTCGTCTTTATCATAATGATACAAATGATCAGATAGCTTTTTATCAGGATCGACCATCTCTGATTTGTTAACTGAAAGAAGCATTTCTTTGACATGATCAATATTTAAAGATGGCGAATCACATAATGCAATACACTCATCTGTTGATGATGGAATAATATATAAGTTATGTTCTAATTTTTCAGCCAAATCATTTAAAACCCCTGCATAGAACATTGTGGCTGCACCATCTGTCTTGTGTTCATTTGTCAAAACAACAAGTTGATGTTCTTTTTCTTCTAAGGCTATATCTTTTGGAATTCCCATCAACATGGTTTCTAGTGGAAGAATTTCAGGCTTCATCATGTTTGGAGATGAGATAAGTGCATCATTATGAAGTTTATTTACATCGATTCCATAGGCATCCATCAGTTGATTTGTAACCTTGGCTGCACAAAAACGTTCATCCGTAGTTTTGATCATGACCTTATAAACAATCGCAAGATCTCCAATAATGGTGTGAGGCATAGTGGTTAAATCATTTTTATTTTCTTCAGCATTGATAACTGTCATAAACAAATAATCTTTCACAGCATTGTAATCAAGCAGAGCATTAACATCATCTAAAACTTTGTCGTTGTGTACCATTTTCCACTAACCTCCATCTTTAAATTCTTAAAATAAAAAGCCAATCTTTCTAGATTAGCTGTACTGAATTCCATAGTTTCTATATTATTCATTTTCTAAGTTCTCCATTTCTTCATACAATCCATAGAAGGGATCACTGGTATCTATTTCATTTACTTCATCTTCATAACTATCAATCGCAAATATCATGTATTCAACAATATCGTTATACATATTTCGTTTTGCTTCTTCTAATGCATTGATTCCTTCTTCAAAGGAAATTGTTTCTAAAGTATTTGTGGAAGTTTCTTTTGCATATGTGTAATTTGTAATGGTATCTTCTACAGATTCCAACATGAGTAATTGTGCCTGTACGATTTGTTTATCTTTTGAATGTAAGTTTGCGTAATTATAAATTCTAGTGTTGTAAGTCATTGTTCTTTCCTCCTTTTGACTTTGGCTTTTCCATATCCATTTCATCGAGTTCAATGGAATAAACTCGTTCATTTTGTTGTTCACCAAAAAGTTGAGCCATCAATTCTGAATCGTTCTTTGTGGATTCATAGGCATTCAAATATTCATTATCCACAAGATGAAATTTCTTCTTTTGCGTTTTTTCATTTTCTACAAGTTCTGTAGCTGTAATCTTTAATGCAGCTTCTTCATTAAGTTCCAAGCTATCTGGTGTTTTATTTAAGTCCATCAACAACAATGTTTCATTAAAAAGGATTGGTTCTTCATCCTTCAATGCTTTCATCTGTTTAAACATGATATTTAAAAATTGTTTCTTTACCTGATCATTAACCAATACTTCTACAGGCTGATCTAGAATATCTTTATAATGTTTTGATGGGACAACGGTCGGCTGCTTTGTGTCTGGATTGATATAGGCATAGGTCATACGACTGATATTTTCACAGACTTCTTTTATCTTCATTTTCTGAAATAAATCAAATTGTTTATTCAAATTGCATCACCTTTACTTTCTAAATTTGAATAATAAAAAAGAGAAAGTATCTACTTTCCCTTAATAATAATCACAAATTATATTTTTTCGGATTTCTTTCATGCATCCTCATCTTTCCAAAAGAAATGGCGGGTGTCTTACCCGCCTATGTGTGGACCCGGGTCTTACGACCAGCCCAAGCTTTTAAAAGCTCTTCTTTGCATAATCATCATAGCTAAATAATGCTTCAAAATCAAATTATTTGTATTTCTCATAAATTATTTGTTGTTTTATTAACATATAATAACAATTCATTTACATCCTTGTGCATTTTCGGATGTTCATCTATGCATTGATATTTTGAATTCAGAATAGAAATGATTTTTGCTGTTGCACCAATACCAACTTCATCATTATCTAGATGGAAGATAATTGTTTTGATATTTGGATTTCTTTCTAAATACGCTTTTAGTGCAATAGGAATATCCGCTTCTGATTTACTCGTAATCTTATCACTGGCTCCGGCAAGAGACAGATAATTAAATTCGGTATAATCCATTTCATCCATTTTCAAAAGAGTCATATAGGATAATAAATCAATAGCTGCTTCAAACACATGAAGAACATCATTATTTACATTTGTGTAGTTGAAACTAAATGCTTTATTACTTCCAGCATGATCCAATTTAAAATTTTTAAAGATACTTCGTTTAAATGCATACGCTGGTTTATCTTTATCATATCCAACAAACACTGCATTCTTGAAGTTAGCGGATTGATAAATCATTCCTTTGGATATGAAATCATCCACAATTCCTTTATCGATTTTTCTAATTTCACATAAATAACGAATCACTAAATCATTGTTCTTATCTTTAATAGGTAATTCAAATGGTTTTACAGGTTTTGGATGATAATAAGTGGTAACTGGTGCACTCACATTCATTAAATCTGATAAATAGTTACACGCATCTTTAAATTCATATCCTTCCACAATAATCAAATAATCAAGTGCAGATGTTCCACCTTTGCCTTGTGACCACCAATACCATTTTCCATTTGAAAAATGCAAGGAATCATGATCTCGATGATAATAATCTGTTTTCCCATTTTTTACTAACAGGTCTGGAGCATAGTTTCTTAAATAATCAAAAGCAGATAAGGTTCTTACTTTTTCTAGAACGTCTTTTCGTATAAATCGTTGACTCATCTTTCCAACTCCTTGTTTTTTGGTGCCATTTTTGCAATTCCATGTTCTTTACAAAACTTACGTACACCACTTGGATTTTCTTTTGTGGATAATTCGAATTCATCTGTATAAACCGTTTCGACTTTGTATTTTTGTTCCTGGATATTGTGAATCCACTGATTCATAAATCGATTGAGTTCATTAGCACGAAATGGATCACCATCCACTCGTTCATAAAATTGAAGGTTATCCTGTTGATAAGACTGTGGATAGAGCAGTCTGTTATCTTTATCCACTGTAAATTCAATATCTGGATCAGCCATTAGATCTCCATTCAATTCATAGTTATGAGCCATCGCAAAACGATTTTCATCAATGATTTCCACATTCAGATCCATAAAGCCAGGTGTTGCATATTTCATGTAGTAAGCATCATTTGTAAGTAATGGTTGGGCAATCTGTTCAAATAATTCATAGTTTCTATGTTCGATTGAATTTTCAATAAACCAGTTCTTACTTAAATCAAAATTGGGATCCGTGAATGCTTCAAAACATATTGTTCGTAGTGTTTGATAATAGTCGTGATTGTTTCCAAATAAAAAAGCTTGATCAGAATATTCAAGCTTACTATTGATAACATCATAGATTTGTTGATCCACCATTTCATGAATATCCGAAGTGGATACATTTGGATCATTTAATGCATCTTTATATTGTTCCATCAAAGAAGAAACTTGAATCACAATATCATGATTCATTTGTTCCATTTCTAATGGTGTTATATATTTACTTTTCATTTCTATCATATGCAGTTTCTCCTTGAATACAGGTTCTAGTTGTTCAATCATTTCATGAGCCGTACTTTGAATATTAACTAAGATAGATTTCAATTCATCAAAATCTTTATCAGCATAGCTAGCAATATAACCAAATGAATATTCAGAAGTATCTAGTCCAAAATGATCACATAATACAAAAGCCAACGATTCGGCTTCAATTTCTCGTTGGCTTTGATTTTTATCTGTTTGTTTATGAAGTATGCTGTGAGCATACTCATGAATTAATGTTTTGGCAATTTGTAGATCTTCCAAATCTTTATTAATCACAATCTTATCTTCTTTAGGAGAATAGTATCCCTTAGCTCCTGTCATAAGATTCAAATCTTCTGTTTCTGTTTTAAATTCAATGAGAATTGTACAGATAGATTGTACGGATTGAATGATTGCCTTAGCTTCCTTGTTAGAACCCGTTAAATCATGAATCAAAGAGGGAAGAGGATCCCCAGAAGTTTGTGATATATCAAATACGGTTGTTGTCTTAAAACGAGTAACATTGATTTGTCGCTGTTCTTGGATGGGTGAACCAGTTTCGTCCAATTCAACATTTCCATTTTCATCTACTTTATTCATTAATCGATCTTCTTTATACGTAATAGGAGCAAGAATCATCAATCCTTTTTCACCTTTGTCCACATGACGATTAAAGTTTGCCTGCCAGGAACGATATCCTGCAACTAAACTTGCATCAGGCTTTTGAGCCAATATCAATAAAGTGTTGTTCAATGAATAATTGTGGAATTTGCTAAGACAAGATAAATATCGTTTAAAGGAGTCAGAAGAATACACATCCTTTACACCTTGTTCAATCATTTCAAAGGCTTGTTTAGTTTTTTCATCCGAAGATTTATAATTAGCCATCTCATCACCGTCCTTTCTAAAATAGGGTAAAAGAAAAGCACTACCGAAGTAATGCTTTCATATGGTATCTCAACATGAATTTATTCATTAATATCCACGATATTTATAAAGCATATCACTGAGCTCTTCATTTTTCTTTATAAAATCCAACAAATATTCTTTGGTTATTTCAAATTGAATATTTCCATCTTTTTTTCGAGTTTTTGTCGCAAGTATTTGCTCTCCTTGTTTTGATGTAATTCTAAATCCATGAATTATTCTATTTCTCATCTCAACTATTTCAGAAAATAATATTTCAATATCCTTATTTCCTGTATTTCTAGAAATTGTATCTGCTATAGATTTTTTAAGTTTTCCAGATTCCAAATCAATAAGATTATACCAATCATATGCATTGCTTGTATGAATAATATTTTCTATAATAAATCCATTATTTGAACTAAAGACACACAGAGCACTACCCAACAATTCACGATATTCTTTTGAGGGTAATGATTGTCTTGTGTAAGGTTCGTACATTTTTATGCCTCCTCGTTTTGTAATCTATCTAATCCAACAATAGCATAGAACTATTAACATTTCATGAATTTATAGATTTTTTGAATTAGTCTGTTCTTTTTGCTAGTATCACAATTCTCTTGTTATCATTTCTTGTATCGCAAGTCACTAAAGTCATCAGCTTATCATCCGTATTGACTGAAATACCTGTTTTATAAAGCCCTCGATTGATAGAATCAGAAATAAAGGCATTGAATGAAGTATCTGAATCCCAACTGGATTGTGTAAATTCTAAAGAATCATTTAAATTGTTTAGATCTACATTCATTACTTCAAATATCTGATAAGTTCTTGTTTCATTTTCTGTAATGAACTTGAATGTTTGATGTTCTTTGTAGCAGCTTTGATCAATATAGCTCATTAATGGAGTAAAAATGATACTATTCCATTTACTAGAATGCCCATAGATGACAACATTTTTAGAATCAATATTTCCATCTGCTGATACAAAAGGGATACCTGCATTGGCATATTCTTTCTTGATGTTTTTTCGCACATAGTAGTCATTATCTGGAGCCTGTACAACAGGTTCATAAATAACCCGATTATCGAATTCTAGAATACCAACTACGTCTTTATTTGTTTTTTGGAGTAAAGATAAAGAAAGCTCCTTTTCAGAAGCTCCCTTATCATCTTTATTATCCTTTGCTGTTTTACTTGGTTTAGATTCTACATAGTATTCTGAATAATCATAAGATTTCTTTGTTCCAAACTCACTATATAGAATGCCACCTAATAGACTTGCAGTAACTATCGCAAGTGCTGCTATTTTTATTTTCTTATGTTTCATACTATTTATACCCCTGTATTTGGAACAACGATACGTGCATTTTCAAAATAATAAATGATTGTATCCGTATCCTTATCACCTTCAACTTTATAAGCTTTGGATTTATCGGCTAACTGATAAGAAGTAGGCGCTTTGATTTCCTTGAACTCATATTCATGGCCGTAAATGGCATCCGCTAATACTGCTTTTCCATCTTTGATCACATGTTTACTAACCTTGTCATCACCAACTTTACGAGAATAATAAATTCCATCATCTACATCTAAGATGATTTGTTTATTTTCATCCGTTTTAACTGTCTTGATGATCTCTTTGAAATCTTCATCCTTAGAGATTTCGTATTCTTCATTAGCATCATCACCAACGATCATTAACTGACCAGATGCAAGGGTAGTGACAAAAGATTTAGCTGTCTTATCATAGACTTCAAAAATGGCTCCATTTAAGAAATGATCATGATGATCTTTATCCACCTTGTTGACATCTAGTTCAATACGACGTTTTTCATTGTGCAATTCCATAGGAACGATAACAGTTGATTTTGTTGTATCTTCATCATAGTTGAATGTGAAATCATGTTTTTCTTCATCTAATTTAAAGCCTACATTTGTTTCAAGTTCTTTAACGTAATAATCACCTGTAGGAAGATCTAAATGTTCAACATTTTTACCATCTTTATCAATCGTTAATGTGCCAACTAGTCCATCAGCAGGAATGATGACTTTATCATCTACAGTAATATCCTTTTTAGAATAAACACCAAAGACAACATCTTTGTAGGCTTCTTTATCTTCATCTTCAAATGTCTTAGTGATCTGTAAATCCAACTTTTGTCTTTCGTTGACATAAGACTGTTTGATTTCGACTACATCGATCATCTGACCCGCATATTCAATATCAAAGTTATAGCTGTTTTCATCTAATACATATCCAGTCTGTGTTGTGGTTTCTTTAATAGAATATTTACCTAACTGAAGCAATGATGAAGTTGTAACACCATCACCTGTAGTAAATGTATCTACAACATCTCCTTTGTGGAACCATACTGTTCCTTCTGGAGTAACGATATCTTCACGTGCTGTGATTTCATACGTAACACCAGATAGATATTTTTCTTTATAGACTGGTGAATAAAGTGTTCCATAATCTGTTTCGGATTCTTTAGCTCCTGACAACATTTCACCACTCTTTTCAACATAGACCTGTCCTTTTTGTGTTTTGTTGTCAAAGTTCATAAAAATTTCTGTACTTGATCCATCTACATTGATTGGAATTTCCGTATCTTTTAATACGTAACCATGTGGTGCTTTGATTTCAACCAATTTATATTCTCCATATTTTAAAGGAGCAGGTAAGTGAACAGAACCATCCTCATCGGTTTTAAATACATCTGTTGTATATTTTTTAGGATATGTCACAGTCTGAGTTACATAGTTTCCATCTGCATCTTTGATTTTGAATTCAACACCAGCAGCAGGAATACGTTTACCTGTTTCACTGTCCGTTTTATAGATGGTTAATTCGGCTTTGATTGTATCGTTATAGATATTGTAAAAATAGGTCTTTTGATCTTTATCAATCTTTACTTCAAATGGTTTTAAAATATCATAGCCAGTTGTTTCATGTTCTTTGACGATATATGTTCCATAAGGAAGATAATCACTGATTGCTCGACCATCTTCATCCGTTGTTAGTGTAGATACAACTTTGCCACTTGATTTTAGGATAATATCAAACTTAAATCCTTTACCAGGCTTTTGAACATTCGACTGGAATAATCCATATTTCTCTTTATCGATTGTCTTGGCAATTTCAATACGACCTTTAATAACCTGATCTTTGATTGTTGTAGAAAAAGTTGAAGGAGTATTATTACCTGAATATTTGAGTTCAACACTATTACAAGAACTGTTTGTTAAATATCCTTCTGGAGAAGTGACCTCACATACATTCAAAGTTGTTCCCACTGGATATTTTTTAGATTTAGCTTTTGAACCATTTGTCGTAATTGTTTCTAAAGTATTTCCACTTGAATCTTTGATGGCAAATGTTGCTCCATTGAAAGTTGCATCACCTTGCGTAGATGTTCCAGTTTCTGCATCTTGCTTTTCAACTTCGATATCAGCATATAGCAATTCAAAATTTAATTTGAAATTAGGAGAAGGATCTCTTCTGCTTGCCAGATAAATAACACGCTGATAACCTCCACTTCCATAAATAATATTGACGTCTCTTGCTCCAAAGTTTCTTGAGAAGGTAAGTGTTTTATCATAGTTTTCTGAAGTGATGGATACCGTTAAATCATTTCCATTTACAGAAGCATTAACACCATTTCTACTTGTAATAGAATAATTGCTTAATGTTCCTTTTGAATCTGTTAAAGTAACTGGAGTATTTAGTCCCATTTTGATTGTTTGGTTATTGAATGAAGGTCTTCCTTGAGGTGTACTTCTTAAGTTGTTAATTTCATTCATTTCATTTGAAATATCATATGTTGTCGTTCCATCCATATAGTACGGTTGATACCAATTGCCAGTAACAACTTGCCAGATCATGATTTGAGTAGCTACATAATAGTTTTCACTTTCATGTCCTGGATAAGAATAACCATAATAATTGATTTCCCAAATAGCTTGTCTTTGGCTTTCACTTAGTTCATCCCATTTGGCACTATCTGGAACATAATCATTACCAGCTATAAACAATTGCATCGGCTCAATACAAAATACGGTTTTATCACCAACATATAAATGTGAGATATAATCAAATCCGTACTGGTTTTCGATATAAATCATGGCATATCGTGTCCCACAGGAAGTTGTATCGGTCATCATCGTATCATTTTCATTTATGATTTGATCCGGAAATACATCTTCCAAATAGCCTAATTCTGTAATTGTATCTAAATCATTTTCTGTAGTAGTTTCTTCTGCATGTACTGTGATTATATTCATAAATGAATTCAATATCACTAGTGCAGAAAGAAAGAACTTGCTGCCTTTCTTTAATATATTTTTCATCTTCTTTTTCCTTTCATTTAGGTTGTTGCAACAAAAAAGCGAGAATTTTTCCTCGCTAAAATAATGTATTTCATTTAGATTAAGTTTTTTGATATCAAGTGATAAATATCTTTATGATAATAAGATAATATTTGCTCATTTCCATATTCTATTTTATTAAATGTTTTATCCTTTTTTTCTTTAGATAGTATTAAGTCAATTTGATTGGTACTCATATTAAGCATATTACCTTTAAGAAGTGTTTTGGGTCTTGAATAAATTCCTTCAGAAAAACCAATTGTTATTTTATTGTCCGATGTAGCAATTACACAACTGACTTTATTTTTGCGAAACCCTTCTTCGATATATAGCTCTTGTGCAAAAAAATTATTTATGTTTTCTAAAGCTGATATTTTTCTTCTAACCGAACCTTTTACACTTTTTTCACTTTGATTCTTTTTTGAAAAATCAAAATCATTTTCAGTAAGAGTATCATTAAAACATTTTTCAAAAAATTCAGAAGGAGTTAGAGTTGTATGAACGCCTACTAAATGCAAGTAGTTATCCTTGTTTGCAACTAAAATATAGTATTTGCGATTCGTAAAACATTTCGAACAAATTAGGTATTGCCGATCAATAAAGATTTTTTTATATATTTTTGATTGATCAATTATTGATTGACATACCCTTTGTTTAAATGAAATATTATTCATACAATTCTCTCTTTCTAAAATTAAAAGGCGATTGCTCGCCTTTTAAGATGTTTAGCAGTTTTCTCTGCACTGGAACAAGTTTTAGGTCTTTGTTCCGACCAATGGTATGGGTTTATAGTCTCCATACCGACTCTTCATTTATAATATATCATTTTTACTAATAAGATACAATTTAAATGAGTTTTCTTATAAACCTTTTTTATTGAATCAAACTTCCATTGCTCCAAAGATTTAATCCATAATAAGCAATGCTGTGATCATTTCGATATACTGGTTGAACAGAATAGTTTGTAATTTCAATATCACCGATGTACATTACTTCATCCAGGTAATACATTCCGCCCACCTCTGCTTCAGCCTGTAAACTATAAGTTGCATAGTAAAAGTTCGTATCCAAAATTACATCACAGCTAACATCTGGATTGACTCCACCAGGACAAGTATAACTTGGTTTTGCTGGTTCTGGACTAGGTGTAGATTCTACCGCAGGTTCTTGTTTGGATTCATTAGGCTTTTCAACAGGTTGACTCACAACATCATTGTTTGATTTACTCGATGCATTGGAACTGTTTGAAGTTGAAGATTTTTGGTCTGAACCAGAAGAACTCTTAGTAGAACTTTCTTTCTTGGAATTTTGCCCTTTACCTTCCGAAGAAACACTTGTTGTTTTGAATTCACTTTTGCCCGTAACTTTTTCTTTCTGTTTTTCTTCCTTGGATTCAGGTTTCTTCATTGTATCTCCAGCGCCTGTTTTCTCATCTTTGCCAACATTTTCATGTTCACTAACTATAGCTTCATGTTTACTAAAACTTAAAGAAGTATCTTCCATAAACTTTTCCACTGTTGGAACAGATACATCCTGGTTCATGTTGAAAACAATTCCAGTACCAATAAGTACACTTGAAACACAGAACGCAATTAACTTTGTCTTCATTGACTTAACCTCCAATTATATTCACTGATAATTTCTACTATCTTTAAAATACAAGTTCTTCTAAATAATTACCTAGATACAAATATTTCTACTACTTACTCAATAACAACATTTTTTCTTTTTCGGTAGGTAATAAAGATTCTTTCGGTAGGTAGGAGGGGTTTTAGGGGAGGTCACAGTCACACGTCCTGATGCAAAGACAAACTGCCCCTCCAACAGTTTGGAAACAATCACAAGTAGAAAAAAAGCAGTTGCACATTCAACTACCGTTCTTGTTCTCGTGATCTTTTCTTTGCCCAGTTTTCTAGCAAGTGAATCATAAGATCCTTTTTCTTGCCTGGTGTGAAGTCCTTGGGAAAATATTTATCGATTTCCTTCATTTGAAAAGATAACTTTTCTCTTTGATTTGGTTTTTCTTCCGATAAAGTATCTTCAATGAATTCTGTAGTTAGCTCGCCATCATGACTCAACCGCTTGAATTCCTGACATTGAGCAAGTGACGGTGTCCTTTGATTTTCAACAATCGCATTGGCTAAATCATACTGTTTGGATTCTGTTAAATATGAAAGTTCAACAGCCGGATTAAATGCAATCTTGATTTCATTTTCATGTCGTCCATCTACCATTTCCTGTAATGGTTCAATCAGATAGGTTAAGCGAATAAATCGTTGAATTTGTTTCCTGCTAATTCCAACTTGCTCAGCCAATGCATAATCAGAACGATTTTCTTCATCTGACTTCGGGCCAACTTGACCCGAAGTTGTCTTATATTCAATTCCTAATTCATCATCTGGTATTTCTTCAATTCGTTTTCCTTGATGTTTCATGGCTTCCAATCGCATTTTGTAGGCATAACCACGTTCGCTAGGATAAATGTTTTCTCGTTGAATATTGGAGTCGACCATTAAGATTGTTGCCTGGTCATCATCCAAATCACGGATAATTACATTCATTTCCTTTTTTCCTAGCTGTGACAAGGCAAATTTACGCCTGTGACCGGAAATCATTTCATACGTTCCATCTTTTTTGGGACGAACTAATGCAGGCATCAGCATATCGTTTTCTTTAATCGAATCAATAAGCTTTGCCATATCCTCATCCATCGTGACATGGAAGGGATGTTCTTTAAAATCTGTAATCTTATCTATAGGAATCGCCATTACTTTTTCGCTATTAGCTTCTTGTCTTTCTTCTTCCGTAGAAAAAAGGGAATCATAGCTAGGCAATCCTAAATCTAGTTTTGGCAAATGTGCCACCTCCTTTAAAATAGAGTAAGTTGTATCGTGTTTTTCATTGCTTGATTGTTCCATTCATCAATAGCTTGATCAGAAGTTTGTTTGGTTTGTGTCCTTGCAGAACACAAAGTACATGTAACATATTGACCATAATAGCCATTGATTCGTTTGCTGTCCCAGTCAATCAACAAATGTGCTGCACCATGACAATAGGGACATCGTTTAATTCTAGTCATTTAACAATTCAAAAGATTCGACAACAACATTGGTTGAATACTGTTTATTACCATTTTTTTCATAAGAGCTTGTACGAAGATTGCCTACAATACAGAATCCTGTATCTTTATCACCATGTTTACAGATATCATTTGCCATATCACCAAAGGCAATACAGTTAATATAATCTGTCCATGGTTTCTTTCCATCTCGTAAACAAGCTAAAGAGAACTTTACAAAAGTATTTCCCTTAACATTTCTGGATACTTCAATATCTCTTGTCAAAGTTCCAAATAATTCCACATGATTGTTTTTCATTCTACTTCTCCTAAAGACTCATTTCGTCTTTATGTTTTACTTTTTGATTTTTTATCAATTCTTTTGTCAGATTATCATAGGCAACAGCGACTTTTGAATCTTTGGCATACGCATAGATACTTTTACCTGAAATTGATGCTTCACTGGCTTTCGTAGCTTTTGGAATGATCGTATCGAATACACGAATGTTCTTTCCAAAGCTTTCTCGTATCGTACCAATCGTACTTTTGGTGATGTTGGTGTTTAGATCTGCAAGTGTCATTACAATTCCTGTAATCTTCAAATTACTATTGATCTTACGCTGCACTTTATTGACCGTCTGTAACAATTTAGTCATTCCTTTAGCTGGCAAATACTGTGTTTGTACTGGTATTAATACTTCATCTGCTGCAGATAATGCATTCACCGTAAGCATGCCAAGAGAAGGTGGACAATCAATCATGATGTAATCGTATTTATATCTTAATGGTTCAATACAATTACTTAATGTCTGTTCTCGGTTAATGACACTGACTAAACGCATTTCAAAATCGGCCAATTCAATGTTTGCCGGAATCAGATCTACATCTTCTTCATGATGCAAAATCAAAGAATCATAATCAATATCATTGTCATTTATATAATCATCTAGCATAGAAGATACAGAATGTTCGAGTGCATCATTGTTTTTCCAACCTAAACAACTTGTTAAATCACCCTGTGGATCAAAATCTACAATTAATACATCAAATCCCTGTCGAGATAAACCAATTGCTACATTCTCTGTCGTTGTTGTTTTACCAACGCCACCTTTTTGATTCGTGACTGCGATTACTTTACATTTACACATAAAAAAACTCCTTTCCCACAACCAACCGCTTGTTGGTTATGTAAAAAGGAGCAGGGAATAAAGAGCATAGATTAAGCTTTTAAGAAATTCATAACTAGCTTGACCATTGTTTCTTTTTCCTCTGGTCTAGATTCGGCAATCATTAATGTAATAGCAACTAAGGCGCTATCTGAAATGATTTGTTTTCCATCAATGATTAAATGTTGATTCTTATTCAAAAATTCAAGAAAAATGGAAGCGCCAATTCGTTTGCATCCATCTACAAAAGGATGATCTTTGACCAGAAAGTACAGTAGATTAGCTGCCTTTTCTTCAATGCTTGGATAGATTTCTTGTCCAAATACATTTTGATATACAGCTGCAATAATTCCATTCAATTTGCCTGGTTCTTTTTCAACACCAAATACATCAGAAAATCCACCATATTTCATAGAATCAATAAGAGTTCTGCACTCTTCATAGGTTAATTGGTAAATAGAGTCTTTACCTTTTGGTTTAGAAATACACCCATGATCATAATCATCAAGTAATGATAGTGCATTTGAATAGGCTTCAATGACATTCAAAACTTCTTTTTCCTCAATACCTAAAGTAGAAGCTAACATTCTGGATTGAATTGAAACAGTTTTATTTAGTACCTCAATCCTTTTTTCATTTATTGCATATCCCTTCATCATGTAGTCTTTTAATATAGAAGTGGCCCATTTTCGAAAGATAACACCATTTTGAGATTTCACACGATATCCCACGGAAATAATCATATCCAAATTATAGTATTCAATAGATCTTTGTATTTTTCTGTTTCCTTCAGTTTGAACTGTCGCAAATTTTGCGACAGTTGAATCATCTAATTCTTCTTTTAAAGCATTGTTAATATGTTTACCAATGGTTTTAACGTCTCTGTCAAATAATTGTGCAAGTTGATTACGATTTAACCATACTGTTTCATTATCTGGGGATACTGTAACATCCAGCTGTAAATCACCATTTACAAATTTAATAATTTCATTGTTCATGTTTTCTCCAATCTTTTTATATTTGAATGATTTTAATAAAGAGTTTCTTTAAAGAAACTATAGCATAGTAAGCTTTATTCATCAAAATTGTAATCATTTTCTTTCCATAACCCATGTTTTACACTACAGAAGAGTGTATTTTGGGCAAAGTAGGCATCCAAAAGAGCATCCGAACGGTTCGGATTCTGTCGGGGACGCCAAATTTTTTCGGGCCCTATGCCATAGGGTTCGAATGCACGTCGGGGGCACCCAAAAATGGGGTAAAAGTGTTCGACCGACCTATGCGGATCCGAACTTTTTTGCTAATATTTTGCTAATTATAGGGGTTCGGATGACGTCATCCGAACCATCATTCGAACCCATTTATTAGCACAAAACGGACGAAAATGAAGAATTGAAAAAGTGCTAAAAATGCCGTATTTACGGCAGAATTAACACTTCACGATATCAAACGGACAAAACATGGGTTCAACTCCTAAGCAGGAGGTCAGTTTCCTAAACCGCAGGTCGAAGGTTCGACTCCTTTCGGGGGCACCATTTATTTATTAAACAAAGGGTTTTCAATACTTTGTAACCCATGTAACTAAGCGATAGAGTCTGTTGATTTTGGCGCTTTTTTCTTATCAGAAATCGGATGAATTTTACTGATTTTCCAACTGATAGAAATTGACGTAATTCCAACATTTTGACTATTTTCAGCTAATAAAAACAGGCTCTCAGCTAATGTGCATCTTTTAAGAACACTTGATGAGTGGCCAAACATAAGCGTATTAGAAATATTAAACAAGTCAATATGAACAAACTCCTTTTACATAGCCAGGAAATCCTGGTATATGAGAAAGGAGTTTTTATTATGCCAAAATGTAAAGTAATCGCAGTCACAAATCAAAAAGGTGGTGTCGGCAAAACTACAACTACAGAGAATGTGGCCATTGGTTTGGCTCGAAATGGATGCAATGTATTGATTGTAGATTTTGATCCTCAGGGCGATCTTACAAGCTGTCTTGGTTGGAAAAACAATGATTCATTGGAACACTCTGTTTCATCTATGCTTGATGATTATATCAATGACAATGATATTAATTATGAATCGTTAATCTTACATTATGAAGAACATGTGGATTTAATTCCGGCAAATATTGAATTAGCTGATTTTGAAATGCGTTTAGTGAGTGTAATCAACAGAGAACAGACTTTAAGTAATTGTATTGAGCCATTGAGAGATCAATATGATTACATCTTTATTGATTGTCCACCATCTTTAGGTATGCTTACCGTGAATGCTTTATCAGCAGCAGATGAAGTACTGATACCAGTACAGACGCAGTATCTTCCAGCAAAAGGAATGACTAAATTATTACAGACAGTTGGAAAAGTTCAACGTAAGATTAATAGTAATCTTAAAATCACCGGTATTGTGATGACACTTGCGGATCTAAATACCAATCTAACAAAGAGCACGATTGAAACCATTCGAGAAAGCTTTGGAAAGAATATTCGTGTGTTTGATACAATCATTCCAAAAGCGACGAAAGCGAGTGAAGCAAGTATTTCCGGTAAGAGTATCTATGCGTATGCCAAAGATTCTAAAGTAGCTTTAGCTTATTTGAATCTTACAAAGGAATTGATTAACAATCAAAAAGTTAAGCACAAAGAAGAATTAAATAGATAGGAGAAAAAGTAAATGACAAACAATTATGTTTTATTGAATGGAAAACTCTCAAGAGATATTGAAGTTTCTAAAAATGATAAAGGCAATTCTTTTGTGAAATTTTGTTTAATCTGTACAAGAGACGGTAATAGTTCGTATTCGGATTACGTTAACTGCATCGCATTTGGAGAAATTGCGAATGCCATCTGTAGAAAAGGAGAAAAGGATACAGCTTATCATATTGAAGGAAATATCCGAACAAACTCATATGAGAAAAATGGTAAAAAGAATTATTCTACGAATGTGGTTGTAGAATCTTTTAGACTGCTGGATGCCTAGAATCAAACGATGTCCATTTTGTCATTCAACTGCCCATGTAGTAATTGATTGGAACAGTAAAAGAATCAATGGCTATTATGGCCAGTATGTTATTTGTACATTATGTTCTAAAAGAACGAAAACTGAGCCAACATCAGATCAAGCGATTGAAGAATGGAATCATCATGTATTAAAAAAGAATATACAACTCACTTTATTTTAAAAGGAGGTGGCAAACTTGCCAAAATTAGACTTAGGATTGCCAAGCTATGACTCCTTATTTTCTACAGAAGAAGAAAGACAGGAAGCCAATACCGAAAAGGTAATGACAATCCCTATAAACAAAATTAAAGATTTTGAAGGACATCCATTTCATGTGACTATGGATGAAGATATGGCAAAGCTGATTGATTCAATCAAAGAAAACGATATGCTGATGCCTGCACTTGTACGGCCTAAACCAGATGGAACTTATGAAATGATTTCTGGTCACAGGCGTAAATTTGCCATGTCACAGCTAGGAAAAACCGAAATGAATGTTATCATACGAGATTTGGATGATGATCAGGCAACGATTCTGATGGTAGATTCAAATATTCAACGTGAAAACATTTATCCTAGTGAAAGAGGTTATGCCTATAAAATGCGCTTAGAAGCCATGAAACATCAAGGAAAACGAATTGAAGAAATTCCAGATGATGAATTAGGAATTGAATATAAAAGAGCTTCGGGTCAAGTTGGCCCGAAGTCGGATGAAGAAAATAGATCTGATTATGCATTAGCCGAACAGGTTGGAATGAGTAGGAAACAGATTCAAAGATTTATACGTTTAACCTATCTTATTGAACCATTGCAGGAAATGGTTGATGGACGTAATGAGAATGAGATTAAAATTGCATTTAATCCCGCCGTTGAATTGTCATATTTAACGGAATCAGAACAATTTGATTTGGTGAATGCAATCATTGAAAATCAAAGAACTCCATCATTAGCTCAATGTCAGGAATTCAAGAGATTAAGCCATGATGGTGAGCTTACTGCAGACTTTATTGAAGATACGCTTTCTGAGGAAAAACCAAATCAAAGAGAGAAACTATCTTTTCAAATGAAGGAAATTGATAAATATTTTCCCAAGGATTACACAC
>ENA-OUQK01000184-OUQK01000184.1-human-gut-metagenome-genome-assembly--contig:-NODE-184-length-46096-cov-9.222910_pt1 | contig 46096 bp, 77 predicted proteins | sample MGYA00237954_ERZ548842 | MGnify/ENA primary metagenome ERZ548842 (study PRJEB26490, sample SAMN05194704) | human gut metagenome | biome: terrestrial biome; feature: human-associated habitat; material... | reverse complement strand
TGATAACGTGGTCAGAGGAAATAAATCCTGCCTTAACCGCTTCTTTGGCCGTAAAGAAAGTGCCGTCTTCGCCATCACCTCCATTCATTATGCTTTCAACCTGTTCTTTGGTCATTCCAAACCGCTTTTGATATATTGTCATCAGTTGCGCCTTGAAAGCGTTGACCATCTGTTGAACCTTGGGGTCGTTGTCATCCGCAGCATAATTGAACGGATTGTGAATCATAAGCAGTGAATAATCGTGCATAAACAGATTGTCTCCAGCAGCCCAAATTACGCTACCCATTGAAGCGGCAATACCTTCAATAATACAATCAACTTCAATAGGGCAGCTCTGAATAATCGAGAAGGTACTCATACCATATAGGACAGAACCACCTTCGGAATTAATCATTACGATAATCTTAGACGGCTTTACGCAATCCTGCAACCACAAGAACTCGTCATTAAAACAAGTTGTGTTATATTCATCTACAGAACCAAAAAAGCGAATGATTGCAGGCTCATTTTCTTTCACCTTGCCAACCACATACTTCAAATTATCTACATTCATTGTCGTTTGCTTTTTGAAAAAGAATAGATTTTGCGCTTCACAAAAAGGTTAAATGTGTCCTTAAATATCATCGAACCCCACAACATCCTCAAATTTCCTATCTTTATTATCTGGAAGATTGTCAGGATTAGCTGTCTCATTTTGGTCACTATGCTGCGTAAAAGGAGGATGAGACGCATATACATCAACATAATCCTTGTATTGATAATTGGTATAATCATTGAACCATATTTGATAATCTATCCAATACGGTTGTAACCCATCATCAAAAGACAAAGGCTGGTCCCAATATTGCAACTGGAAACGTGATACTAATGAAGGGAATGTGGCCTTCTGCGCTTCAATCGCATTTACGATACGCTGGTAAATTTCCAATCCTTCTGTCTCAAATTCATCATCGCTGTTGTTGAGCCTGTTCAGGATATAATGGATACGCATTGTTCCACGACCTTCAGCGATTCGTGAAGTTCCGACATTGTAATACACGTCTATAAAGTGTATGAACACGGCAGGAAACGCAAAACCATATTCCAGATTATGCTTGTTGTTTTTAACCCTTGACAACTGTCCGTTATCCAATTTTATAGTCTTGAAAAACTGAGGACTGTCTGGGTCATCAGGGTCTTCTTTGATGGTCTCCAGTATCCTGCGCACTGCACGATACGCTTCTACCATTGCATTGGTTTCATAAGCCTCTTCTACCTGAGTAGTGTCCTTTGGCTGTTCTTGCTCAACACTCTCGTCTGGAGGGGTTGGCACAACTGGATGTTTATCTACTATCATTTAGGAAATCCTGTAAAAATCATTACCGATAATTTTTTCAATTCTTCACGCAATACGCTTGAATCACCCATGAATTGACGGCGTGGCATATTTTTAACCCTGCCCCTACGTGTACCAAGTGATGCTGGAGCGTTATGCACAGCCGCAAAGCAAAAACCTTTATGGCTTTTTGTATGTGCAAATCCATTCGGGTCAGTAAAAATCGTAACCCCAGATGGAGAAGTCTTATCTCCCAGATGCTTCCACTTAATTGATTTTTTCAATGAATACGTTTCGGTCATCAATGGGTGCTTTGCTTTGCTATGTTTTGAACGAGCGGCCCACGGAGCAGCCCCTCTGCTATTGAATCTCTTTAAGTCAAAGGATTCCTGGAATATCTCTGTTGCGGCTTTACCTGCCTTAACTTCAAAATTCCAAAGATTGACTTGAAACTTATGTGGAAGATTACGCCATTGGGCAACCATTTGCTTTGGCGTAATCTGCTTTCCTGCGTTAATCGGTATCGCTGCCATATATAAACTTTGATTTTATTTGTTGTGCAATCTCCAGCAGCTTGTCTTCATGCTGTGCTTCAATTTGGAAATACGGATGTTCATCTGAGAATATCCGCCCTTTCAATGCCACACTTTCCTTGAAGGTCGGGTTGAACCATTCTGGAGGCGTAAGAGGAACTTCTGCTTTGGCGTTTATCTTACCAAGAGCCGAAGCAGCATCTTCGATAAGAAAACATCTGCACCGATGCTCTATAGGAGGTATCAGCCATGCTGGAAAACTTGATTTCGGTGCCGTGAAGCCCTCATATTGACGATGCCAAGGACGAACACGCTCATCTCCCATAGTCATGTACATCAAAACGGTGCTGCTATTGTATCGAGACAATGCCGCTGCCACAATCATAGCATATTCAATGTCAAGATTTTCAGTCGTGGCATAAGTCTTATTGTACTTTGAAAAGATGGACTCCAATTCATCCATCAGCTCTTCAGTAAGCTCATCATCTTCAATATCTTCTATCTCTGGAAATTCCTCAACCATCTGATATTCCTCAGCTACCGAAAAATCAACGATATTATCAACAGCCGCAATGATGATGTCTCTTTGCTCACGCTGTTCGTCTGTTAGATTGGTTGCGTTTCTCATAAGCTCAACGGCATCATCGAAACTGATTCCGAAGCCATCCAGAGCGTGCTTGATTCCTATTTCTGCACGCTCATACATCAAATCTTCCAACGTCTCCCATTGATTTTCCCCATTTCGGATAGCTGTCACTAACGGCTTAAACAAAGAGAACAATGTTTGAAATTCGTTCTCTTGTTTATCCTTATCATCTTCTGGCAGGCGTTGTGCGCTAACTTTGGAGAGAAGACTACTGCCTATTATCTTCTCTCCTTCAAAAAATTTGTCGTACCTCTTGGATGACCATACCGTTTATAATATTCCTCATCGCTCATGCGGACACCGCCATCATATCCATCTCCAGAACCAATGCCACCAGACATCTGGGCATTGAGCTGCCTCTTAACCTTGATTCCGAACTCGCTTTCGATTGTATCTGGTTCCATCTCCCATTGCTGGCCGAGAACTTGGAAAAGGCGTATGCGGTCCTCATCGGACATCTCAATGCGCTTGGCGTACTTAAATTCAAGCCCAGGCTCAATATATCCCATCTTTACAAGACGAGGGATAATTGCCTCATTCATAACAAGCTCAATGTAATCACGATACACCTCAACTCGGTCACGGAAAATGTTTTCATGCGCCCTTGTGGAACCAACGTAAGATTGAGTACCGCCAGCCATTGATTCAGAACCAAGCACAAGATTTGAAACATCCTTGTCTATGAGTTCAAGCAAATGAGTAAACACCTGCTCAGAATTTGACATGGTAAATGTTTTAATATCCACCTCGTCATTCAGTCCTGTAACAATAACCTTATTTTGCGCAGCACTGGAAATATCATTGGCCAAACGCTTACGGTCAGCATTGTTATCGGATTCGGTCTTTCCATGAATTATAGGCTGGCCGTATGTATGTGAAAAGTTCACATAATTGGCGAACACAAACTTTTTAGCAAGTATAATAGGCGTAGTGGCAGAATATAGTCCGAGATTGCCATTGTTGATTAACACATAGTAATCACTGTACTTCGGGTCATCAAAATCCCATCCAGGACTCCATATACTCTGTCTCTGCACAATGCGCCGTTGTTCTGGAAGAATGTTTCTCCGTTCAATATTATTTACACATTTAAGTTTTCCAGTACGCTCATCAATATCTGGCAGGATTTCAAGTCCTGTATATCCATACAGTTTGGACTCTACAATGCCTCGTATAATCTTGATGAATTGAGTTCCCTGTATTTTCTTGGTTGCCTCAATATCTTTGATATAACGCCCCTTCTCATTCTGCCTTGCAAGCATATAACGCTCACCTATAATTTGTGATTCCAGTGTTTCAAGCACTGAACGGAGATGAGCGTCTTGTTCTACACAAGCATCATAGAGGTCAATAAGTCTGGCTCTGTCATCCAATACAGTTCCATTATTGAGACTGCGATAAGATGACTTGAACATACAATGACGCTCTATTTCCCGAACATACTCTTGAACAGTCTTCTTGTTTGTTCTAAATATGCTTTCAAGCAGCTTTATGTCAAACTCTTTAGTATCTGATGTAGTTGCCATTGATTACTCATTTTTATGAAGAATAGAAATTGAAACACGGTTTTGTTTCCAAAAATTGAGACCAATGGATATTCTGTTTTAAGTTGATTATATATATGTATGCTGACAATAGTTAGCTGTAGTTCAAAAACACCATTGTAAATCAATGACTTATAAAATTATTGTGTTAAAAGTATAGTTTTCGTTTGTGTGTTAATGAATTATTTGTAATTTTGCACTCGATATTTTTATTGTCTCACTTAATTAAATTTATTATGGAGCAGAACAAAGAAAACATTGGTCTTGACTACTATCGTATCAAGACAGAATGGACTGCCGAAAAAGAAAACGGCTTCCTTCAAAAGACAAAAACAGAAGAACTTGTGTTGGCAACCAGTTATTCGGAGGCGGAATCTGTGGCGTATTCAATCATTGACACGCAGGACCGTAGAAAGTTCGGGAGCGTCAATGTAGAAATCGTAAAAACCAAAATCAACGATGTTCTACTGAACGAAATCCTTGCACAAGAAAGCGAAACAACTGCTGGATTGATTTGCAGCTATTTCCAAGAAAGCGAAGACAGCGGAGTTGGACTCTATGCTGTGAAGATTATGAACTTCTATGTTGACGAAAAGAGCGGAAAAACCAAACGGTCTTCTGAAACGCTTTACACTCCAGCACTCGGAAACGCCGATGCTACAAGCCGAATTGAAGCGTATTTCGGCAAAGACATGATTACAGACTATGTAATCCGTGACGTTAAATTTGATAAAGCAGAAGCAATCTATCTGCCTAAAGACATCTTCCAAAGCAAAATTAAAAAAGCAGACCTGAACTCCTAATGTTGGGTCAGCAGTCGAAAGGCTCAATAAAACTTCAATGCACTGAGCAAGCCTTTTCTGAATTTCCGAACTTGCTCATCGGAACACAAGCTGAAAGCGGCATCACATACTTCGATGCTTCCTTATATCTTCAAAAAAACAAATGCGAGAAATCTGTAAATGATTTCTTCACCCAGTATAGGACACAGATACTTTCGCTATGTGATAGCTATGAAATCAAATACGAAGATGTCTGTCAAATCAATGAAGCTGGGCATTATCTAATTGACGGTAACTTTATTTACCTTTTCATCTCTTTTGTCGAACCAAACTTCCTCGCATATATGTGCGACAGGATGAACGACCTGTTCACCAATGGAGTAACTGTATCAGATACATACTTGCTCCAGATGGCTCGTACACGATTGTCTAAGGAGGTTTTATCAGCGATGACAGACGATGGAAGCGAAGGTAATTAATCCCAAGGGCAACGTCATCCTTGTATTCAATCCTCTGAAACGACTCGTAGCGTTTTTCGGCTCTGAAACAGCAGCCGCCAAAGCATTTAATGTATCTTCAGTAAGTATCCATTTGGCTGTATCTGGAGAAACCATCTCATGCAACAACCTGTATTTTAGAAAGCTGAGTGAAAATATCGAGGTGACTTTTGAGGATTTTGGAAAATTGAGACTCGAAGAATACGACAGTATGTGCGGAGTCAAGCGAAAATATTACGCAACTAAAGAAATGACCCGAAAGGGCATGAAGTATAACACTAAAAATAAAAAGAAGCATGAAGATTAAATTTTTATCAGAAGGGGCGCAGATGCCCACAAAGGCAGATTCAGGAGCAGCAGGATATGACCTCTATGTTCCAAAAGACACAAGACTTTTCCCTGGGCGCAATATCATTCCTCTTGATTTTGCGATTCAGCTTGAACACGGATATGAAGCGACAATCCGTCCTCGTAGCGGATTTTCAGCTAAAGGATTTGAATGTATGACAATCCATGACGATTCAACGGTTAGAATCAATGCTGATGTATTGTTGGGTACCATTGATGAGACTTACCGTGGCAATGTCGGCGTGATAGTAAAAAGCAACGAACCAGAGGAATACATTATTCCAAAAGGCTCTCGCATAGCCCAGATGGTCATTTCACAATGCTATATGAGTAAACTTGAACAGTCAGAAGAGCTGAGCGAAACCGAAAGAGGAGAACAGGGTTTCGGACACAGCGGAGTAAAATAATCAATAAACAAATTCAGGGGAGGGTTATGCTCTCCCCATTTTAATATCATACAATATGGCTTACAATGAAACATTGCTGAATGAAATAAAAAGATGCAACGAACTATACCGTGCAGGAACGCCAATAGTTTCAGATACGGAATATGATGCTATGGTTGAGCGTTTGAAACGAATCGACCCAGAAAACAAATGGTTCAAACACATTGAGCCAGCTTCCGTGACAAGTAATAGAAAAGTAAAATTACCTGTTCCGATGAAATCACTGAACAAGGTAAAGACAACAAGCGAACTTATTGCATGGATTAAATCTTTAGGTATTGGCAATGATGGCTATCTAGTTATAACTCCAAAATTTGACGGATTGTCGTTATTGCACAATGAGTCATCTGAAGCTGCTTATTCAAGAGGCGGTTCCGAAAACGAAGGACAAGACTGTACAGCACATGGGAAAATGGCTGGAATCACATCGTCTGCAAAAAGGTCTGCGTACACCTACGGAGAATTTGTATTCAACACACGCTCTTGGACCGCAAACTTCAAAGACAAAATATCTCCAGAAACAGGTGATAAATACAAATCCCCTCGAAACACTGCCGCTGGACTGCTGAACAGGGATGTTCCATCTGAATTATTGAAGCACATTGATTTTTTCAGGTATGGAATTGACGAAGAATCGTTATCAAAATTCGTTTCATACGAAGATGTGATAACGTACTTGTGTGTAGAATTTAATCAAGTTCCGCTATATGCAAAAGTCAAAGCCAAACACATTGATGAGGAGTCTTTGCTAAAATTATATGAGCAATGGAGCCAACAATACTATATAGACGGACTTGTTATCTATGCAAATGACCTTGATGTGTGGAGAAAAGTAGGCCGTCAAAACACAACTGGCAACCCAAACTACGCCATTGCATATAAAAACCCAAGTTTCACAGCGACATTTACCACAAATGTACTTGGCGTAAACTGGGCCATCTCAAAGTCTGGAGCGTTCAAGCCAGTAGTCTCAATCGACACTGTAAACACAGGCGATTGCGAAATGGAAAATCCGACAGGATACAATGCCAAGTATGTCTTTGAAAACAAAATCGGAGAAGGTGCCGTCATAAATGTAACTCGCTCTGGTGGGGTAATTCCAAAGATATTGGAAGTATTGTCTCCTGCAACGCCAAATACAATGGAACAAATGAAAGCAAGGCTGTCGCAATGTCCTTATTGCGGCAACCATACCAGATGGAATGAATCTGGAGTGGAACTATGTTGCACCAATAAAGATTGCGATGGAATACGTTTGGCTAAAATAGTGTTCTTTTACACAACTCTAAAAGCAGAGAACATGGGAGAAGACACTATCGCTAAAATGTTCAACGCAGGATTTACAACGCTTCGCTCAATGCTCGACATCACGTTTGAAGAGCTGGTAAGCATTGAAGGGTTTGGAGAATCTATAGCCAACAACATCTTGTCTCAAAACAACAAGATTAAGCAGGGTATCGAACTTCCATTACTGATGCACGCCAGCGATTGTTTTTCTGGTATCGGACAAGTAAAAGCGAAACAAATACTCGACAAAATGAGCAATGCGGAATTACAAGCATTTGCTAATGGATTCTGTGACCCTGGCTCTGAAAAACAAATCACAGAAGCGGAATGGTTCAATAAGGAAAGCAAGACAATGCAATCATTCTTTCTTGGGATACGGCCCTTCTACCAGTTTGTTGCAGAAAATTCGCTTCAAATTCTGCTGCCACAATCAGCACCAGAGCCTACAAGTAATAAATATGCTGATGTAAGAGTATGCTTTACTGGAATCAGAGACAGTGCGTTAGAAGAAGAAATCATAGCTGGAGGTGGAACAGTCTGTAGCGGAGTGTCTAAGAAAACGACACATCTCATCGTTGCAGACAAGAGCAGCCAATCCAGCAAGACCATAAAAGCAAAGCAGTTTGGAATACCAATTATGACTATTGATGAGTTTGTAAGATAAGCATCAATATTTCAACATGATACGGCAGCGACACCAATCGTTGCCGTATTTGCTTTCAAAAAAATAATATGTCAAAAGTATAGTTTTTATTCAAATCTTTTGGCGGTATCATTTTCTCTTTTTATATTTGCACATCAAAAGTGAAAACCGAAGTATTATGGCAAAGAAAAATCAGCTAACGACCAGCGACCATCTTCCGTACAACGAATACGAAAGGCTGCTGAAATGTCTCCGCGATGATAAAGAATATCGTTGGGAGATGTATGCTCGTCTTTCTTTCTGTACAGCTTGTCGGGCTTCCGATGTATTGAAGTTCAAATGGGGCCAGATATTGAACGTGGCTTCAGTTGATGTAACGGAGCAGAAAACTGGAAAGACAAGGCGAATACCATTGAACCCATCAATTCAAAAAAAGTTCAAGGAGCTGTATGAACTGATGGGGCATCCAGATTTGAAAGACTATATTATGGTCAGCAGTCAAGGAGACAAGCCTTTGACTATCCAGCGTGTCAATCAGATGCTTAAAGTGTTCAAGCACAAATATCGTCTGAAGATAGAGAATTTCTCTACACACACGTTCAGAAAGACATTCGGCAGATATGTGTATGACACGAACAATCACAGCGCAGAAAGCCTGTTGCTGCTGAACAGAATCCTGAACCACACAAGCATCCAAGTAACAAAAGCGTATATAGGAATCACGCAGGATGAAATCAACGGCATATTCAATGCCATCAAATTCTGATTCCAGTCTCAAATTGAAGCGCACTTGTGCGCCCTTGCATCTTCATTTTTCTAATCCGACATTACGGCTATCATACGCCGTGCAAGGGTATGGCACGAGAATTTATAACCTGCAAAAAATGCGGAAAGGCAATAGACGCTTATTACTTCAGTGACAAGCCACAAGTCCTTTCAAAAATAAGAGAGAGCGAGCTGTGTTTTGATTGCTTGTTCTGGCAAGACTTCATCAACAACCGTCCAAAAAATATTAAAATCATTGACGGCTGTGCTTGGCAGTTCGTACCATTGAAAACTCCGTTCTTCAAATACCATTGCAACCGTCCAGAAATCAAGTGCATTTTCAGCCCTACAACCAAAAAACTATTCCATGCCACACAAGCAAAATTGATTGGCCGTATTCCCAAGCTGTTTGAGGACGAGTTGCCAACAGAATACAGATTTGTATCTGGTGACACGTACTTCAGGCTGCAAAAATATATGTGCAATCATTGTAGAAGCAAAGGGTGCTGGGATAGGTACCAGTGCGTATGGTATGACGAATCCATAACCGAACCAAACGGTCCGTGGAACCGCATACCTAAAAACCACAAAGTCGGAGACGAGAAATGTGAAAGATTCATCAACAAACTTACAATGTATGACAACAATTAGCATCACGCTTCTTGCCCTGGCCGTATTGGTGTGCAGTTTTAATATGTACAGGGTTTCAAAAAGACAAACCGAAATCAAACGGTTGTTCAATGTATTGGCAAATTGTATGATTAGCAGCCATGCTCTAATCGGAGAAATTCTTGGGTTGCTTCGCCAGCACCAATCAGACACAACAGCAACTAATGCTTGGATTCTCGCCTGTCTCCGTCCTTATATAATCGCAATTCAAAGAAAAGCGGTTGATAGGGAGGATTACGAGGAAGCCAAACAATGCCAGCACATCATCAGTGAAATAGACAAATTAATCAATCAAACAGAAATACAGAAATGAGTACAACAGAAACAATCATTTTCATTGCTGGTATGATAGGGATAGCGTTGGCATTTACGGCCCTGATGATAATCATCCAAGCAATAGCCTGTGATAAATGTCCTTACAAGGATATGTGCAAAAACAATTCTGACAACAAGGACTTCACACCTCCGTGTCAGCAGAATATCGACATCAATAACAACAACTTTAATGCGATATGATTTTGGAAGGAACTATGCTTTATTATTGCGTGGGAACTACTGTTCCTGGCTTTAATGTAACAGACAACAATGTAACCGTAACAACGTCAGACTTATTTGTAGAAACTGACGATACAATATCCTCATCCGATGGTGTCACAGACCTATATGGAGAGACCTATACATTGACATTTGAATGTAGTCGTTAATGTTGTGATATTGATGGAATAATATCGCTGTTAAATAACATTGCACAATCAAATAAGCAAATTAGAAAACGAAATCAGCATTTCAAATGGTTATCAAAACATCATACCTCGATGTGCAAGTTGAAAAACGGATTCCGTCATAAAAACCACTGGAACCGCATAAGGAGCCGTTGTTGGGTGTCATTCACTTCTGCAAATCTAATCATGGCTTTGGCTATAATCTTAGTAATCATCTAACATTTAATCGTTATGAAAAAAATATTTCTTGCAATAGGAAACATGATACTTGCAGGTGTGTCAATATCACTTGGAGCATACATTTACTTGAAAGTCGGCGGAATCATCGGAGCAATCATGTTCAGCATAGGGCTAATATCCGTTATCCACTTTAGATTCGGATTGTACACTGGTTGGGTAAAGAACTTCAAGCACTGGGATGATTCCTTTATACTGCTTATCATACTTCTGCTTAATATTGTCGGGTGTTTGCTAATGTCTCTCGCCATTTCAGACCAGCAAATCATACAGCAGTGCAATGACATTGTTTCAAATCGTGCAGACATGGGGTTCTGGAGGTCAATATTCAACGGTGCTGGATGCGGATTCATCATAACGCTTTCAGTCATGTGCAAAAACCGCATTACACTGTTGATAGGAATCCCTGCATTTATCCTCGCAGGATTCACGCACTCCATAGCTGATGCGTTCTACTATTGCGTAGGACATTCCAGTATCAACGGTGCGGCCATGCTTTCATATCTTGGAACCGTTATAGGAAACTTTATTGGCGGCATTATATTCAAAGCTGGAAGTACGGTAAGATGATGCTTGGGCCATCGGTGGCGTATGTTGTCGGTGGCCCAAGTTTTTAGTCCTAATTAATTGTGCAAACTAAACATTATAATACAACAGAATACTATTCATTAGTGCAACGCTAAATCAAAATCGTATGCAAGACAAAAGAATTACTTTCGATGAATTATGCTCAATGTTCTCTAAAGAGCATCCATATCTGACACCAAACAATCGCAATGTTGGTAGTTGGGCGAAAAAGAAAGGTTTTGTCAAAATGAGACAGACCATAAACAATGTGAATTATTGCTTTTATGTAAGAAAGGAAGATGTAAAATGAATACGGTTATTATCCCATACGGACACTACTACTATTGTATTTGGCCATTGTTTCAAAATATGGCCAGAGGCATCCTGTTCACGCACTTACTGAACAAACATATAACAATGATTCGAGCTGGTGAAATGCCTATCATAACAATACAGGGGAAAACGATAGGGTATCTTACTGGAATGAACAGAAAAATCATTCCTTCACATCTTGAAGCGTTGAAATCAATGGGCGTTATTAGCCTTACAGAAAAATCTTGTGCAGTGAATGTAGATTACTTCATTGGCGTGGCTACTTTGTACACACAACAAAAAACGCTTGCTCTTAAAGAAGAAGTCGGGAAAGCGTTTAGGAACCACGACCTGACAAAACTTTCAGCACTGGGTCTTGATACAAGCAGCAATGGAAATCAAATATTGCTATCAATGAAAGGTTCTTTGCCCATAAACGATAATTCGTGGGCAGATTTGCCCACTGTGAGTAAATCTACTCACGATGAGTATAAATACCCACAGTGGGTAGATAAGGACACAGTGAGTAAATCTACCCACAAAGACCAATTATTCAAGGCAATTTCTGACAATTTTCATTCAAAAAGTGAGTACATCTACTCACTGTGCGTAAATATGCCCACGGAAAATGCGAAGATTTACGCACAGCAGTTAGGCGATTATGTTTTTGATGGGAAAGAACTGGAAGGTGCTGCTGTTGATAAGGTCGTTTATGGACTTTTGGGTGAAATCCTGTCTTCTTCGTGGGTAGATTTACTCACGAGCGTGGGTAGATATGGACACGAAAGCGGCAAAAAGTGGGTAGATATGGACACAGTAAATAAATATATAAATAAACAAGAAAATAAACAAGCGAACGAAGTGAGCTTGCTATATAAGGGGGAAAACAAAGAAGAAGATTTTGAAGAGGGTCAAAAGGATTATCTTGGAGTTTTTGGAAAGGTCAACTCGGATTTAATTTCCCAGTCTCAATCTGAAAAGGACGAAGAAGAGGACAATGAGGATTCCAGTCGTTACCAAAAGACTTCAGAAAGGAACGAAAGGAGAGAAGTCTTCAGGAAATCTTTGAACCCTTACAGAGACAAGCCATACTTCCAGCCTTCAACAATGCTTGATATTGCTTCAGACCCTACATTGTGTACAGAATCATGCTACAGGTTGTTCCTCTACAATTTCTGGTTTGAGGTATATAACCAAGTCGTAGATGAAAAAGAGCAGGACAACAACGATGATAACGAAACTCCCAGCTTTAATTCAGAAGAGTTTTTGCTTGATGACCTTGACGGCGAAATAATATCCGATGACGTTTTGAAGGAGTGCATAAGAACCGCCAGCAATTACACGATTGAAAACATCAATGACGGACACATTGAAAACAACAATGGAACTGTTGAAGTGAATTGCGAAGTATCCGACATAAACTTCAACCATATCTTCGACTGGAAGAAAGCCACAACAAGTGACGGAGCGAATGGCCGTGTAATTTCTTTCAGCAACATCAGGAACATTGAAGCCGATGATGTAGTGGAACAGAAACCATCACCAGATATTAAGCAGAGTAAAAGAGAACGGAATCGTCAGGACAGGGAGTATTGCCAAGCACTGAGAGAAACAGACAACTCCCAGCTTACGGAAATGGAACAGGCAATGAAGTCGTTTATGGAAACCTTCATCATGTTTGGTGAGCGAGGAAACATTGAGTGGTGCTTGGATAGCCAAGGCAACAGGATATGCGAAAACTGCGTACCAGGAGAAGAAACCCCACGAAAGGTTATACCGTGGCACCAACTTCAGCCTTGGATACACACAACGCTTAGAGAACTCGGCATCGTTCCAGAACACTTCTACGCCCTGTTCAACACTCATCCGAACTTCAAGGAGGGAATGGAACTTGACCTCAGACGTATCAACAACGTGTTCTCGTACCAGAAGGCGATGGAATGGCACAAAAAGCAAGGGTTTGAAAGCAGGATTGAGATAACAACACCCAGTGAATAATTAAAAAAGCCTCATATTTTCGTTTTAGAGGCGTTTTCTTGGTCGGGATGATAAAGTATTCGTCTTTGTGATTTGGATTGATTGTAGGGGCTAAACAGTGGCAAATTCGGGGTGTTTGGCTATTGTGTGGCAGTGTAGAAATTAAAAAATGCCGTTTACTGGGATTAGCAATAGTGTTTGCGGTCCAGTAAACGGCATGGTTTTTATGGGCTATTCCATCCAGTCCTTTTCCATTTCCACCCCAAGTATTTCAGGATTCTTATCACAGTATTCCTTCAGCTCTGGATTTGCCGAAATGTTTTTCATCCACACGTCCTTGTACAGCTCGGTTTGCTCCACTGGAAATCCGTTTTTCTCGCACATTGCTATGTCGGCACGGTAGCCAGACACTTCTTCCATTGTCAAACCGTCATTGTTTGCCAGATACCGATAAAGGTCATCGTAGGTGCTGAGGTTGGATGGCTTGCTCAGGAACAGTTCGGAGTTCAATTGGTCAACTTTGGAGTTCTGATAGCCGTTGATTGCGAAATAGGCGGCACCAGCCAATACCAGTACGCCAAACGCAACTGAAATGATTTTCGTCTTTTTGGTCATATCGCTTGTAATTGATGTTTATTTATTCGGCCAGTCTGGAGAAGAAAGATTGGAGTTAACGAGTTCCACAATCTTTTCTCTCATCATTTCGGCACTTTCCTTTGTCACGAAATAGTTGCCAGCCAAGTAACGAAAATGGCTGGTAGGAGTTCCCTTTTCTTTCTTCTGCTCAATCTTAAATTCGTCATTTATGAACCAGTAGTCCTTTCCTGGTTCCAGTTCGTATGAGGCAGGCTCAATCCTTTTTATCTTGTCTTTCCACACCTTACCTTTCTTTCCCAGTTCACTGTTCAATCGTCTAAGACAGCTAACTCCATTCATCTTGCTGGAGCGTTTGTCATCTTCCAGCATAGGCTCGAATATGTGTGTCACGAGGTTTGCAACACCCTTCTCGTGCATTGAATAGCCGACTTTGTTTGCTGGAGGGTAAAGATAATAGCAATACATCTCAATGTCTCCAGTGGCCTCATTAACGCTTCGTATCACTCCAGTTCCGCATTGGGAGAAATCGCTGTTGTAGAAGATTATCTTTTCGTTGGGGCTGGGTATGTATTTTTCAACAAGAGTAAGGCTTGCTTGGTCGAATTGAAGGCTGGAGGCGTATAGTGCTTCATAGAACGCCTTAACGTCCTCTTCAGTTGCTTTTGATAGTTCAGATGACTTAACGGATTCGCTGGTGGTCTCAATGCTTCTTCCAGACAGCTTTCCTATGATTCTTGCTGTGTCAATAGTACACATTCCCAGCATTACAATAGAGCCGTTGCACAGGGCGATTTCCGTTGCACCAAATCCGCTTGAGAACCATATAAGGAGTGACGCTGCATCCAGTATGTTTTCGGTCTCTTGCTGGCAGAATGACATTGTTTTCTTGGCGTTCTTGAAGCGTTCACCCAAGAATCCAAATATCATTTCGGCATCCAACTGTGTTTTTGGGGTGTACTGTGACAGAAAGGATAGTGTTTGAAACTGTGATTTCATACCTCTTGAAGTTAAATATTTCAATTTGCGGCTCAAAGTTACACATAATTTCTGGAATTGTGCTAATGCGGCAGAAAAAACGGCTTAAATTTGGAGGGTCGGGGGAAATTTTGGGAATTGGATATAGACGGTTTTATGGTGGCAAAATGAAAAATTTGGCTTAGCGGTGTTTCTGGAAGGTCTCATAGAGGGTGCAGATTTGATTTAATGGAATTGGGAGGGTTTGGGAAAGGGTTGGAGGGGCTTGGAGAAGGCGTGAGGTAGAAAGGCTGGGAATCTTCCAGCTATTTTCAGTACAATGAACGAAAAAACGAGCTTAAATTTTGGGGTCGGAATATATATATGGTATTCCCACACCACTGCCTCCCCTCCTTCCTATTTTTCAAATTTATAACGGCTTGATTTTCAATGATTTAGCGTTTTCACTTTGTGCAAAAGTGAAAATTAAATGCTTATATATCAATTATTTAGGCTTGTTTCATTCGTATTTGCCCAAAAGACAAAAAGCCTTAATTTTGCTAATTTTTTGTAGATATTTTTTGCGTTTATACATAGTTTCGTTACATTTTCGTGCGTGTACGTGCATACACACGTGCCCATACGTGTATGCGCCTGTATGCGTGCGTGTTACGTGCGTGTGCGTTATGTGCGTGCGGTTTATCATATCATTTTGCCCCATTCTAAAAGCCTATTTTATAAAGTATTGATTTTCAGTTACTTATAAAAAACTTTCAAAAATAAGTGCATTTTCTTTGCTAATTATTTGGTAGTTTCAATTATTTGGCATACCTTTGCAACATCAAACAACAAATAGCGGTTACTCTCAGTGTTACGAGTTATCCCACATATAACGCCCAAAGGTAACACACACAACAAAGGAAAGCAAGTGTAAAACACGCTAACAAAGTGAGTTATTAAACAGAATGTAAAACCAAACGGCAAAAAGGTTGCTAATTATTTGGATATATCAAAAATTGTACATACCTTTGTACCGTCAAACTAAAAGAAACGAAACAAGAAACAGAAAGCGAAAGACAAAAGACAAACAGAAACGGAAAGCACAAGCAAAAGCCGTTCTAACTGCCTGAAACATAAGTAAGGCAATGTTAGGAAAGTTTACAAGTGTGCGTAATGCTCGCATATAAAGAGGGTAGTGCAAATCGTCGTGTGCCCCACTTGTGCCTACATTCTACATAGAGTCTGCATAAAAGTATGCCCGTAGTGGGCAAAGTAGGCAATGCAGCGAAAGGGAAAAGCGTGAAATGGGTCTGATGCCCTTGTGCAGAAGTTATGCCCAGATTAGCGAAAGGTACGAAATGCGCCGCCATTGGAGCAAAGTCTATCTACCCTGTATTCCAAGTAGTGCCAATGCTATGCCCTTGTGCGTGGCAAAGGGGGAGAAACACCCAAAAAATACACGAAGCCCGGAATATCCCTAAATAGTATGCCTGTATTGTGTCCGAAAAGGATTTGGACGGGTCGTAAGGCAGAAGAAAGGCAGCAAAAATTGTATGCCCTTAGTATGCCCATCGCAAAAAACACGGTTCCAATTGGTTTGAGTTCCGTGCCGCCGTACAGGAAAGGAGCATTGAAGAGCGCAAAATCCGTATTTAGGCTTTAACGAAATGTGCTGGAAATGTGGAATTTTCAGTGCATGGTCGTACTCTTTTATGGTAAGAGTGCAGGTTCGACCCCTGCACTGCCTACAATACACGATTTTGTGTAGAAACCCGAAAAATTCAAACAAAATGGGACAAATTTCTAAATTCAATGCAGTACAGTGGTCAAATCTTGACAACAATTCACTCGTAGGTGTAACTTTGGTGTATCGTAGCGCGAGAAAGGACGGAACAATTACCGAAACCGCCGTGAACTTCGCTGGGGATGACTATGCCCCGAAGAGCCGTAAACAGGACGAAATTTTCCGTGTCTGGAAGAATGTCGTATCTACGTTCTGGAATGTCAAGATACTTGAAGCTGGACTGAAAGCGGATAACGGTGGCATTGCCACGAAATTGCGCTCTTCGACTCCTGCCGAAATCATTGTCCGTACCGCCGACAAGAAACAGGCTGAACGCTGGGATGTTGAGGCATCTATCTGGCAGCGTATCGGTTTGGTGCCGACAAAGCGTGATATGGAAGAATGTGCCAGGGAGTACAAGAAGAAAATGCACAAGGCTTGCAAAGCGAGCTTCGATGCGCTCAACTTCCGTGCGAAATTTGATGACAGTGAACTACCTGAAATGGAGCGTGCCGAAATTGCGGAGGAAACAGAAGCGTAACAACCGAACACGTACCGAATAAGCCCAGACTGCGTGAAATGCGTGGTTTGGGCTTATTTCGTAAATGCGAATGAAATGGAACAAGCCGAAATGGAACGAAATGCGAGGAGATTGTACAGCATCCTCGCATATACCACGAAAGAACGAAAAGAAGAACGTGACGAATATGTGAATAATCCCAGAAATGCCAAACCTGCAACGAGCTGGGATTACACGTTTGCGGCAAATATGCTGAAAAGCGTGTCTTTGCTGATAGGCTTTTGCAAGAAAAACAACCTGCAATGGAGTGTCTGCGAGCGTGGTGTGAAAGTCCGAAACATAACGAACAAGCAAATCAACAAGGCGCGGAAACTATGCAACAAGCCGAGCCACAGAAACCCAGTGATTTTGTGAAATTTGGCACGACAGGAAATAGTGTGTAATCGGTGCGAACCCCGATGGTGCCAGCGAATATAAACTAAAAACTCCGAAATATGAAAATTGTGCCATTAGTGCGGCCATTTGCAGCCGCACTTTTTTGTGTCCTTTTCGTAGGATGCAAATCATACGACATTGACGAATACGAGCTGAAACGTGCCAGACTATACGATGCGGCTCTGACATTGTGTGTGGAGGCTCAGGAAACGAGTTTCTGGAACTCCGTGGATGACAGCACGAAAACTGTTATCGAAACCTACCGAGTGCCGAGCCTGGAAGTCGTGCTGCGTGCCGTATGGCAAATGGACCACGACCCCAGAACTTGCCTTGCCGATGGATTTGATGAAATCCTGTACGAGTATGACGAGGCTTTGAAAGAATACAACGAATATTTTGAAACCAATAATCTGAAATAATATGGAAACGAAGGAAATAACGGTTGCAGGTGCCGTAAAAACAATCCTGCGAGCAATCGGAAACGGTCTGGTAAAGTGCATAGGCTTTATTGTGCGCTCCATGCTGAAGTTTGATAAGAAAGTGTTGAAACGGTATTTTAATATCGAAACCGCACTGTATAAATGTTGGTGGAAGGCTCATTCCGAACATATACAGAAGAAGCTGGATAAGCTGCACAATACCAATTATGCCACCAGAGCGAACAATGCTTAGTCGAAATTTTGGTGTAGGTGGACAACTTTTCACTCCAAACAATGCTATTCGTAAACAAAACAATCTGAATTATGACAACCGAACAACTGATTGAAAAGATGCGGAGTGAGTTATATGATACTCACTTCTGCAAACAGGATTTTGAGAAATACGATGTGGCAAGGATTTCTGAATGTCGTGAACCATTTTTATGGGAAGTGTACGAGAACGGAACACATCTGGCAATGATTGGACCAACTACGATACTTGGATGGCTGAAGACTGAATCATTAAGGATGCAACTTTTCCGAGATTGCTGTGCCCCAATAAGTGTCATATCGTACCAGCAGTCATTAAAGGATAGAAAACTGTTCTATTTTGATGGACTGTCGTTTGTGCAAATAGAACATGGCAAAGTCCTCGAACTGTACGACAATCTTTGGGGTAATACTATCAGAAAAGAATTTGACAATCATCCAGAAGAGGTAGGTATGGTAAACAAGCCGTTGAAACTGGTATTCAGTGAGGGTGCATTGCAGAGAAAACTGGAATGTGAAAAGAAACAACGTGAACTGGGAAATGACAGTTTTACAGAATGCCTTCAGCGTCTTGAAAAATGGACGAGATTAGCGGTTAGCCATGAAATCCGTATCGGTATCGACTTCTGCGATTTGAGCTTCACTTTTGGAGAATATGTTAATGGGAAATTAAGGATAAACGGTGGAATTATCTTCCACGGTGACAAATGGTGCGTTCACACATAATTGAAATAATGTTTTATGAATGAAAATTATTTGGAATGTCCAGAGCTTCATCCACACTACGGAGAAATTCAATATGATGTGAATGGAGACCCAATTTGTCATATATGTGGTAAATCATTCCCTAAACTTGGTGCCCATATCTGGAATGGGCATCGTATAAAAACACGTGACTATTGTGAAATTTTTGGTCTTGACGTAGGTAAAGGTATTTGCAGTAAGGAATATGCTCAGAAAATGAGAGAATACGCATACCAACATTATGATGTCGTGATTTCTAAGAATCTGATTAAAAATGGAAAACATACAAGATATAAACATGGTCACGAAGGTAGAACTCGTGATAAGATGTCTGAGCAAACGAAAAGAGCCTTATCTGCTCTTGGCAAAAGAACTGGAATTACAAATATAAAACAAACACCTAATCATAAAAAATTGTGAGCTATGGAACTTGAAGATAAAGAATTTGCGTGTGATAAGCTGCGCCGTATCGTAGAATGGTTGAACTACCAGGACGAGAGCTTCAACCAAGAAATGAAGACCATTGCAGACATCGAAAAGGTCTTCGATGCGTGTGAGGAACATAGTCTGGAATTTGCCGACAATCTTGACTGGGAAGATGGCGATACCGAAGATGAAGAGTATCTGCTTGCTAAGGATGTGAATAAGATTTTGGGCAAAAAATATTACAGGGTATGAGAACATTCTATTGTGTCGCAACCACAATAAAAGACAACGGACAATGTTCATGCAGCATTGTTGATTCCGTTGAGGCTGAAACGAAGCCTGAGAACAAATGCAAATCTACCAGCCGTGCCGACTATTACACAGATTGGTTTGAAACGCTGGAAGATGCGCAACGGTTTGTTGAACAATCAAAATCGAATTGATATGGACGAGAATTTATTGATATGCACAAGAGAAATTGGCAATCATCGTATCAAAATATATTATGATACGGATAATGAGTGTCCTTGTACGAATTGGGATATGGCAGCTTGTTATCTGTGGGAATACAACAGAGTAAACAATTTGTCAGATGTGTGCAATTGGAAAGAAGTGTTTGGCAAATATGGAAACAACAAACACTCACTTGAAGATGCACTGCGCTACCTTATATGCTACCACATTAAATGGAAAGATTTGCTGGATTATTTCAAAAAGGGCAAGGTTGACGATTATCGAATGAGATACGATAGAAGCGAAAGGATGTGGTATTTAGAGCAGTACAACCATTATCGAAATAAATATGAGGAAATACTGCATGAAAATCCAGCAGTCCTGAGAGATTATGAAGGATATGCCAACGAATTTATTGAAAATCTGGAGGAAGATGTGCTGATTCAGATTATCAATGATTTAGGAAAAGACATTTTTGCAAAGTCGTGGTCAACAACAGGATATAGCCAGGGAGATTATGTTGAAGGAGTGGCTTTCTGTACAAAGGAACGATATGCAAAAATGGTCAATACTGACACGTCCGATTGGAAAACCAAAATTGACGCATTGATTGATGGCGAGGTTAAGTGTATCGGAATGTGGATGTGGGGTGATGTGAAAGGATATGTTTTAGAAAAGAAAGTCTCATACACCAAGCAATATCACGATGAGGAACATGAAGATGAGGAGGGCTTCGATTGGGAGGAAGTTGGTTCTTGTTGGGGATATTATATGGAAGAGGATGAGCTGATAGACGAAGTAATATCTGAGTATCATTTGAAAGAGACTACATAAACATCCAAAAAACAAAAGTTTTATGAAAAAGGAAGTAGTTAAAATTGAGTTCAGATACCACGGCGAACCGCAATGGAGCCATGATTCTGGATATAGAGAAAATACGGTTCTTATTGGTGTGTTTAACACTATTGAAGAAGCGGTTGAAAAAGGTAACGAAGCGGTTAAATTATTATCGAAATACTTTGAAGTGAGAGATACAGACCGTTTTGAAGTTCATGGACCTGTTGGATACCCATTACGGTTGGTTAGTAATTGCTGCTATCCGACCAATGGAGTCAGTTATTTCGCAACAATATCGCAAGTCGAGGTTAATGAATTGCCTGATATTGTTGAGGGGATATTTGAATCAGCAAAAAGATACAAAGCATGGAAAGAAAAAGAAGATAACGATAACTAAAACATAAGAAAAAATGGAGAAGAAAATAGTTTATCTGTTTATCAAAGTTGATGTTCAGGATTTTGACGATGAAGTAACCGTTAAAGCGTTTGATAGCAAAGAATCTGCTATTGAGTTTTACAGTAAAGAGGTTCAGCATCAACGTGAATTATGGAGTGACTTTGCAGGAGACGATTATACTGTCGAAGAAGGCAACTACTGTTCTTCATTCTATATCGAAGGAGAATATGGTGAAAACCATTGTAATGTGACTCTTAAAGAATTGGAGGTACAATAATGGAAACAAGAAGTATTTACCTAATCATTAGAGTTGACATACAATGCCCTGACGGTTACAACGGAAGCGATGAAGATTTGCTTTCCGAATTGGCGTATGTCGATGCGGCTGTCAATAATGACTCCGAGTGCAAAATAGATGATTGTGTAATCTGTGGAATAAACGAATAATATGGAAAAGTCTTTGAAAACCTTGTACTGCTCTGAATGTGGTGGCACAAACGTACAGATAATGGCGTGGGTTGATGCGAACACTAACAAATATTGCTCTGATGTCAACAATCCGCCAGAACTTGATGATACTTGGTGTGACGATTGCGAGGACCACACAGGTTTGCGAACTCTGAAAGAGCTTTGGGAAGAATTTTCTGAAGTAGGTGTCGATAATGACGATAACATCACTTCAGATTTTATGTGCTTTCCTGCTGGAACCTCAAAATTTGATGTTTGGCACTGGTTCGATGAACGGTGTCCGAATAATCTGCATGATGATTTGTTGTACCCTAAAAATGATTGAATATGGAACATAAACTGAAACGTAACCTGCTGGGATATTTCCAGAAGATTGAAAACCCGACAGAAGAAGAGAAGAAACTGCTGCACAGTTTGCAGGACAGTTGCGAATATTTCGATATATCCTGCATCCACCGTGACGATGTTAAGGATTCTGGTTATGACGGTGACAAACTGGATGACGCAACTATGGAACGGTTGGCCGACAAGATGAATGACTATAATCTTGAATACGGCTATCGTGAGGATTTGGAACTCGCTTGTGAAAAACTTGAAATACCGAAATTATGAGAACGAGAAAATACAAAACTCTCGCAGGTCTTTTCAAGGGATTAGAACTGCGTAGATTGACGTTCAACGATTACAAGAAGAAGTATGTATGGGTACCATCGCTCTCCCAGCACGTCAGATTTGAATTATCTGAAGGGCTTGATGAACAGGTACGGACACTGATGGCAAGCGGCATTTGCTCTACGAAAGCCGCTATCCGAAAGTATGCAGAATTGATGCGGTACAGCAAATATGGAGCTGGAATACTTGACAGGCTGTGGATAGAGAAATCTTACAGCAGAAATGAGTTCTTTGCTACATACTGCGCTGGTCAGGACTATGTTGGTGAAGTAAGATACATTCAAAGTTATTTGAGATAGATATGTTGTATCCATTTTCAATCACGCTTGACCTGTACATTCAAGCAGACAGTTACGAAGAAGCGAAGAAGATTGCCGAAGCATATTCGCAAGATGTCTCGCTCAACAACGAAGATTATCCAGAAATCGTACAGGATGATATGGAAGTTGTCAATTATGCAGTAAATGACGTTGACTGTCAGTAACTAACGTCAAATATAAAACACTCAAACAATGGAAACGAAGTTTTATGAAAAGTACAAGGCCAAAGTGCTGGAATGGTTCAATGGTCTTGATGAAGAAAAACAACGGTCAGTAATCACAGAAGTTGCTGGTTCTGACTATGACGAAGAAGAATACGAAACACCGTATGAGTATCTGGAAATGCTGGATGCCGATAATTGGTTCTGGGAGCATTTCGGCGGATATGGTAGAGTATATGACGGTGCCACATCCAGTTTCGACTCTCACAATGCGGTCGTGGAAATCTTGAAAGACTCGTGTGACAACAAAGAAAGGAGTTTCGTAGATGATTTTGTGGAAGACATTGCAACCTACATGGAGGGTTACAGCGATGCACAAGGGTTCTTCAAAGACCTTGCATACGGTGGCTGTATCAGTGGTATGATTGGAATGTTCATATACCATTCGGATTGCAAGAAGTTCTATGTTGAGCATATTGACGATATGGAGAACTTCAAATCCGAACTTGAAGAAGAATTGGGAGAGCCTATCCAAAATAGAAACCATCAACCGCATTACACCTTTATGTGCTGGCTCTGCTACGAGGAATTTGCCAGATACTTATCTGACACGCTATTCAATTAATTATCAAGTTTCCATTTTGTTTGAGGGCAGTTGAAACGCTGCCAAAAGAGAGGGTTGCTGGAGAAATTTCCAGTGACCCTCAATTTTTATTGGACAACTTTTCACCCCTTGGCGAACTGAAAATACTATTCATAAGCAAACAATCAAAAATCTTAAATATATGGCATCAAATTCAGACGTTGCCCACTCTTGGGCGCATGGTTTAGGAAAGAACCACTACGGAAGCAATATACATCACGATGATGGACTGTTGTATTCTTACAGCACTTGTATCGGCCAGAGATTTATTTTGGGAGCAAAGACCATCTTTATAACCGACAACTATCACTTTTCCAGTTCTACCGCCAAGCACCAGTGCTGTATGAATGGTGCGATACCCAGAAAGGATGAGAATGTATTTGTGTTCGATATTAACAGAGGGCAATGGGGAGCCAGTCGCATATTGTGGCTTGGATACTCTGGAACATCTGACGAGGATAAAATGCGCAGTTTGTTGCGGTTCGGATTTGATTGGCTGGCAGAAGATTATGCAGATTGCGTAGGAGTCAAAGAGTGCAACAAACTTGACAATGGATTCAATCGCTCTGGATTTCGGCAATTTGTGAAATGGCTGGAAGTTACAGAATGTTCAACTATAAGCAAACTGTTAAAACTGAACAGCAGTAAATTGTTCGAGTATTTAAGTGCGTCGTTTTCTTATGACTTGAAAGTTGATGCAAAGAAATTCAAGACATTCTTCCGTCTTCTGGTTGAAAAGGCTGATGATGAGAAAATCGTTGACACTATCAATGGAAAAGGCACATGGGGCAGTTATCTGGACCGCACTAAAGGACTGCGGCTCGCCCAGAAAATGCGGAGAATCACAAAAATGTGCTGTTATGCAACTACTGGATGGGATAATAAATTCACCAGTGTTTATGGCTGCTTTCTTCCGCAAAAAGTTGGTTCAATTACCAGTAAGGCATATCAGAAGATGCAAAAGGCAGGTAATCTCATAAAGACCCTGTACGCCATCAAGAAAGAGAATATTGAATATGCCATTAAGGTTGATGAAGTAAATAAACGGAGAAGCAGAAGAGAATTGGCTCGCAGACGATTGGAACGTCATTGCGGCTTGCGTGGTTGGACTAATCGTTATTATTATAACAGCAACCCAATACGCTCATTCAACTATTGCGGAACTGTGATAACATTCTCAGATTGTTTTGGATATGAAGAGCGTGAAATATCTACTGAAGAATACAATGATTTTACGGCCTTATCCAGAGATGAGCAGAAAGTATGGATAGAAAACAAGAAGCGATGGATGCTCGGAAGGCTCCAGCAAGACCGTATTGATTATGAAAATCTCCATGCAAGAATGGCCGAAAAGCAGCGTCAAAGAGAGCTGGAACGTGCCAGACAGGAAGCGTTGGAGAATGAAAAGGCCGCATATAAGGCTTCATTGCTCGAACAGGGAGAATCTGGATTGCGCCAGGCATGGCACGAGGGCTTCAGGGTGTCCGTATGGAATCAGAGCTTGTCTTTCTACTTCGGTGGAAATGTTCTGCTGCGTGTCGTAAACGGAGAATATGTAGAGACATCGAAAGGCATCAAAATCTCCAAGGATGAATGTCAGTGTCTATGGTTGATAATAAATCGTTGGCACAATAACAAGACAGAGTTTGTCGGCACAGAGCCAGTCAATGCAATCGGAAGCACATGGAGGATTTCCAGATACCAGAACGACATTATGACGGCTGGGTGCCACTCCATCGCCTACTGTGAAATGGAGTATGTAGCAAAACAACTTGGTCTGGTAGCGTGATATGGAAGATAAGTATGATTTTATCTGGGTCGGTGCCAAGGTAAGATGGAACGACCCAGGAATTAATGATTACGACCCAGAAGACAGAAAATGGAAAGCAAACATAGAATGGACTGTTGATGGGATTGTAGGAGCTGATGAAGACACTGTTACCTCCGATTGTGACATAATCCTAATCTCTTCCGAATATTCCGAAGCTGAAGTCTATCCATCAGAATTAGAACCATATAAATCAAACTCAAAACATAGAAAATATGAGCAGTCTTAATGAAATGCAAAACCTTCGTTCCTCTTTGGTCGAGAAGGTAAATTACGATGTAGAAAAAGCAAAGAAAGTGTGGGATTTTATTATGGATTACAAAGAGATTAATCCATTGATAAGACGAACAAACACACAGCGTCAGAACGGTATCTATTACATTTTGTCTGGCGGTGTTCCAGTGCATGAATCTGAATTTGACTACAATGACCGAGACAAATGTATCGGTGTCGGCGTAGTTATGGGAGGCAAGTTCGCCACGGTATCACTGTGTGATGCTGCAAATGGCGATGATGTGTCACTGACCGAGCAGGATAAAACTGGAGACCCGAATCGTTTTCGTAAGACGTTCTGGGAGGCTATGGCAGACTGGGATGGTCAGGAAAACACGGAAAGCATGAAGAGCTATCTCAATCCAAAGATTGATTTGGAAGAGTTCGAGTATATCCCATCAGTCGCCCAGCTTCACCTGATTCTGTTGAACATCAACGAAATCAACAAGGCATTGGAATATGTAGGCGGTACACCGTTGAAAGAGGATTGTTACTGGTCATCCACCGAGGGCAGTTCCAACCGCTCGTGGTCCGTCCACTTCCACAGTGGCTTCACTTGGCACACCGGCAAGTACTTCAGTTACGCTGTGCGGCCCTCTGTAGCGTGTGAGCTTTAATCTTTGTTCTTTAACGCCCTCCGATTCTTTGAAGCGGAGGGCATATAAACAAAACTATATATGAATGATAAAATATTGACAATGTTTTTCGAGCCTCAACGATGGGCATACGCTATCGAAAAGGGCGTAGGAAAAGACATCCGTAAAGACCAGCTAATCATGCTGTGTAACGAGAAAACACGGCTGAAGATGGCTGATATGATGATGCAGGGCAAATATGAGATTTCACCTCCACACACCGCCAAGATTCCTAAAGATAATGGCGATTTCAGAACGGTGTATGTGAATGAGCCGATTGACCGTGTTGTGTTGAGTATTGCAAACGACCTGTTGTTTGAGCTGATGCCAGAGATGGTTCACAAATCGTGCAAGTCATATCAGACTGGAATCGGATGCGGAAAGGTTGTTAAGGAGGTCAGCAAGTTTATGGTACAGTGTGCCAATAAATTTCCTTATGTCGGCTGGAAGGCTGATTTGAGCAAGTATTTCGATAGCGTTCCTGTTCGATATATTGATGCAGCGTTTGACCGAGTAGAAGAAAAACACGGTCATTCCGTTTTGATTGATGTTTTGAGAAAGTATTATCATTGCGACTTGTACTTTGACGAAGACAACAATCTGCAAAGCAAGTATCAGTCATTGAAGCAGGGATGTGCCGTTGCAAGCTGGTTGGCAGATGTGGTTTTGTACAACATTGATGAACTGCTTTCCAACCTGAACGGTTTTTATGTCCGCTATTCCGATGACATCTTGTTTGTCGGCGATGATGCAGAGCTTGCGATGAATATTCTGAAAGACCGACTTAAAGAGATGGAATTGATACTTAATCCGAAGAAAGTTGAATATCTGACAAATGATGTTTGGTTCAAGTTTTTAGGGTTTAGTATCAAGGGCAATATGATTTCATTGTCCGCAACACGGATTAAGACATTCCAGAAAGAGATTGAGAAACGGACCATCAAACAGCGCAAGACCAGCCCTGCGAAAGCAATCCATTCTGTAAATCGTTACTTGTACAAAGGTGATGGGAAACACAGTTGGGCTTCACAGGTGTTGTCGGTCATCAATGTCATAGATGACATTCAGGAGTTGAACAAGTTTGTGATGGATTGTTTGAGAGCGGTCAACACGAAGAAATGCCAGCTCGGAGGTCTGGGGTATATCCGAACAAAACCAAACGGATGTATAGTCCGAGGGGTTGGCAAGAACGTGAAAGCGAATCTGAACAAGAAATCTGGGAAAATTGATGGCTACATTACTTTGTGCTGTATGCGAAACGCCTTGTTGACAAGTCGTGAAGCATACAATACTTTGGTGATGTCGCTTTGAACGGTGGCCAGCACAGGTTATGAGGATGAAGAACAGCAACCAATTCAATCTACAGGTCTGTAATAAATCCTGAGTCTGGATGGATAGCTGTTATCTACAGCTTCTTCCATCTTGACTCAGGATTCAATACCTGTATATATCGAGTATTTATAGCAATGTGCCAAGTTGTTTGACATCTGAAATTTATATAGCACGGTATGGCAATACAAGGAATACAAAGTTTAATACGCTGCAATGATAGGCTCACCATCCTTCATCCGTCCAGGATTAACATCGCTGGATGGATGACTTCTGGGAGCCTCCATAACAGCTTATATCAACAAGTTAAAGAAACGTGTCGGTATTATGAGTATTGCATTGGCAGCACAGCAAACGGAATCATGGAACACGTATTCAATTGTCGAGTCCTGGGAAACACGTCTTTCTGGCGGCGTCGTATCCACGTATCGTTTATACGACGCCGCTTCCAGACGTGTCAACTCGACATATATCAAGTCTATAGAGTTATGTGCCGAGTGTTTGAGATTCCAAGTTTATGTGTCGAGGTTGGCAAATTCAATTTGAAGACGCAACCGAAGGACCACCATCCTTCACAGCGTCTTCCACATATCGAAACTATAAAGGAATGTGTCAGGCCAATGAGACAAAATTGTAGAACAGCAACGATATGCACAAGAGGTCAAGTTTAATATACAGTAATTAACCAGATGACCTTCACTGGCTGACTCCAGTCAGTTTATCTGGCATTACTGTTAATATCAATGCAATAGAGTAATGTTCCGATGACTTTGAGTGCGTATCTAAAACACATTAAAAAGATGGAAGAAAACATTTATCAAACGGTGCTTGACAGCATCATAAACGGAGCGAGGTTTCGGATTGACTTTAAGTCCAGAACACTCGTTGTCAATCGTAAGCGGATAATCAACAATGGCGTTTACGATGGGAATCTGGGGATTGAGAAAGCTGCCGACATACAGTCATTCCTGAAAGAAGTGGAAAGATTGTATGCTTGGTACAAACATTCAGTTCCGAGCGAGCGCAGTGTTGGGAAACAGCACTTATACTTCAAGGCATTGCCAGAATCAGAACTCACAGACGAAGATATGCTGTATGGTCAAGGCAGAGAGGTTCAACAGTTCAGGCTGGAAATGTACATCCTGTGTCAACTGATTTATGGACTTGTCTGGGATGAACGGCAAATGGGAAAATGGTTCTGGCAAAGCAAAAAGGACAAGGATTTGGTAATCCTGAGAGATTGGTTAGAAAATTCACAACTTAAATAATATTTCAATTATGAGCAAATCAACTACAAAAGTAACGTGTCCTAAATGTGGCACCGAGTTCAAAATCGCAGATAAGACTTCTGTGGCAATTGGTATTGTAATCGGAAAAGACTCTAACCTTGGTGAAATCCATCCAGAGGTCGAACAGGCTGGCAGTCGCAAAATCACAAAGGCAAAAGAGCGCATTGAGGCCCTGAAAGCTGCTGGTGTTGACGTAAGCAATTTGTTTGCAATGCAAGGAGCCAATGGAGAAGAAATGATTGCCAAATACAATGGAACCAGATTTGATGTTCTGGACGAGAACGACCCCATTTTCAATGCAATCAGGGAGAACGGTGATATTCCGAACCGCAAACTGTTCAGGCGTTGGGTAATGGCACAGATGTTCCGTATGCTGTACGCTGAAACAAATCCTGAGTGCTGCCGTACCTCATACAATGAGAAGCTACATCGTCTTGGCTACAACTACCAGTGGACTATGCTGGAGAATGAATTGTATGCCCAGTGGAAGACGTACAAGCACAATGACAATCGCAATTTCATTGACCGCAACCGATGGTTCAACAAGGGAATGGCAGTACAAATGGCAAACGAATACACAAATCTCCTAAATAGCTACATTGATGGCCTCCCGACTCATACTTGCAAGAAAATTCCGTACAAGCGTATCAATGGAAAAAATATGTTTACCAGCGACATCTATAATAAGGTTGTCAAGGGTGTGTATCGGGCCTTAACAGTTATGCTGGATGCGAGGACTCCTGAGCAACTATATAAGGCAGTCGCTCTCTTCAACCAGAATCGTGTAAAACTTCCTTCGGACACACCTCAACACAAGGTCTGGATTGACGCATACAAAGGTTCTGGAGCATTCTTCACATTGCAGAACATGATACGCTTTCATGGTTGCATACTGCGAGGAAAGAACGGACGAATGTTGAACAAAGATAAATCGCTTGAATATCTTGACAATTACGCTGAAGAGTGTGGAAAGAACGGCGAAGGACACAAGATGCTTGGTATGCTTCGCCAGGCGTTGAAAGATAATCGTATTGACATCAACGCCAAGTTCCAGGAATGGGCAAGTAAACGAAATAATTGACGTATGGAAAACTCATTGAACAATCTGCCAGTCTGGGGTATAGAATCCCAGACTGGTTATAAACCGAAGACTACTTATTGGCAGGACTTTTCAATAGCAGATAAGTTTGGCGAGAAAGCTGTGCAAGACACTTATAACCGTTCTATGAATGATTTGAAGAACGGTGTCGGTGGCGTTGTGTATCTTACCGAGTTTGTGATGGTATTAAACTGGAAAATTTGGCAGCACCACGACTCTGGCAACGATTCTATTGCGAGGCTGTATGACAGGCTATGGCGTGAAGCAGACCAGTATGCTTGCGACACTCTGGAAGGGGAGGATGTTGATTATTATTACCAAACAACAGATTAAAAACAAAACGTATTATGCAAAAGCAATTTGAAACATATAAGGAAAGAGTGCCGTCATGGGCATTGGGTTATATCGTTAATGGCGATATAGACGGTCTGACTGATGAAGAAATACAAATGATTAATAATTGGCTTAATGTCAATGATTATGAGATAGTTTCTCCAGTAAATGATAGCGAAGAATATTTCAGTAATTGTCCTGCATTTGGACTTCCTGGCGGTGTTGTAGATTGCGATTGCTTAGTACGAATTAAAAACCGTTGAGCTATGAAGATAGTCGTTATGGATAATGACGGAAGTTATGTTGATGTAATTTCTGTTACAAAAGAATTTTGGCAGAACGAACTACCTAAATTTCTTATTGATGTGGAATATAAGGAAGACGGTGAAAGTTTTGACGAAGAAGATTTGGTATGTGGCTTCTTGATATGCTGGTGCCAGTATGATTTGGATAACATCCACTATGCTGTGATTGAAGATGACAATTATGAAGTCACAATCAATCATTTGACTCCAGATGATTATGAACATTGATTGGACGAAAAATGAAAAGAAAAATAAAGTTCAGGGGAAAAAGTCTGCATACTGGGATGTGGCATTATGGTGATTTAATACAAATTAATGATTACTGCTACATACAAGAGCCAAAAACAGCAGGATTTTTCACAGACATAGTAACGGTTGGGCAATTTACTGGGCTATATGATAAGGATGGTCAAGAAATATATGAAGGGGATATAGTTATGACCTCTATTTCAAAAGAAAGCATTGGTGTTGTCGAATGGAACTATAAACAAGCAGCTTTCGTAGTACACATGAAAGATTCTAACCAGTGGTATTATTTATACGAAGGCTACAAAATAATAGGTAACATTCACGAAAATGCCGAACTGTTAAAAGCCGATAATAATGAAATTAGAGAAAGAAATTAGGATAAAGTCAGAACAAGGAATTTCTGACGATGCCGTGATGAATTTGGTGTCTTCTGTTATTGCGCAAGGAAAGATAAGCAACAATGGCAATTCATATTGTTATGCTACCCAGTTTAGTTATAATGGATGTAAATATATGGTAGAAGCAAACAGTAAGACCAAATCCACAATGTTCTATGTGTATAAGGTGAAAGGAGACAAAAATGAAGCGTGATAGAATTATAAAATTTTGCATCGAATCACTGGAGGAAGCATCCAGCTTGATTTGTGTTGTTGCAATGCTGGCAGTGTCAATATATGGCGTGCTTGTTATAGACATTCACAATATTTTGTTGATTGGAATATGCTCTTTTATTCTCTATATGGGATGTAAACTTTCCCTGAAACGAATGAAAGAAGATAAAGATAAGGAGGTGCGAAATGATTGAACGATTGAAGTGTTGTATCTGTGTATTGTTTGCAAAGCAGTATATAGTTTTCACAGCTGATAAATATAAGATGGGAAAGTTTGGCTTAGGTTGCATACGTGCGGCCAACAAAGCATTTCTTCAGGCTGCTGTTGAGATAATCAATAAAGTAGATGACCAATTAATCGAAGTTCCACTTCAGAAAGGAAATTCAAAATGAAAGAAGAACAATATGAAAGAGCAATCCAAATTCATTATCGAATTGATGCTCTGGAGAAGATAAAGGCAGACCTTTCAAGGGTTGACAACAAACTTACATACGTTAGCAAATCCAAAGGGGAAGAGCTATATCCCTACGATTTTAAGCACATTTCTGACATTCTTGATAAGCACGACCTTCAGATACGCGCCGAGATTGATGCCGAGATAGAAAGTTTGAAAAAAGAAATTGAGACACTATGAAAGCTATAATAGTCTATTCAGGGAAAGGTGGTGTTGGTAAAACCACTACAACTGCAAATATTGCAAGATTACTTGCAGAACAAGGCCATAGAGTATTTATCATTGATGCAGATATAAATACTCCATCAATGAATACGGAGTTTAACGGAGAGCACCCACAAGAGAGCATTTGGGTACACTCTTCTGGAAATATGTTTGAAAAGTTTATTTACTTGGAAAAATCAATGGTCAGGCAATATCTTGAAATGGCCAAAAAGAAACTTAGGCAAATTAATCCCGACTTTGTTCTTATTGATACTCCACCAAGCGTTACAAATGTCCACATAGAACTTCTCAGTCGGGTGAAAGTAAGTTATGTTCTATTTGTTACCCAGCCTACAAAACTCAGCAATCAGGATGTTCTTCGTACAATGGATTTCTTCCACGAAAAATGTGGCAGGGTGAATTGCGGAGTTGTTGAGAATATGTGCTACGATAATGAAGAACGGAAATATCCGATAAAACTTGTAGCCCAGATTCCTATGCAGGACAAGATGGATACAGACAACTTGTTGTCAAACGCTAAATTGGAGTTCCAAAAGATAGTAGATGAAGTGGTAACAAGTGAAAATGTAGTCATTGAAGAATACCATACTCAAAACGGATATGACGAGAGCTTTGACATCACAGATATGCAACTCATACCAGCTCGTAGAAAATATGTTCAGTATGAGCTTAAATATGACGATGGAACTGAGAAAGCTCTTAATCTACCTGTACCAAAGTTCCTGTCCGTAAGAACGTGGAGTAAAGTAAGAGGTTTTATTCAAGACCATTATGAGTTTGGGTATAGATTTGATATGCGAATAGAAAATTGTGATGAGGAAAAAGTTAGCAGACTGGTCAATCATTTTAAGAATGATGAGAACGCATATTTCATGGTCACAAATTCGCCACTTACAGAAATTCACTTAATCACAGGTGAAATTGGTATTTGTTCGCTACTAACTGGTCAGAATGGCCATTATGAGATACCCAGAATAAGCTATCAGACAAGCAAGGGTAACGTAGTCCTATTTCCAGATGAAGTGCTGCCAGTTGATATGGCATTTCTTCAACAGCAAATAAACAATGGATATGTTATGTTAAGTGACGGCAGATATTTACCACCAAAAGAAACGGTAGAATGTTGCTATCACGCTTTTGGAGCCAGAGTTGGTTTAATGGATAACTGGGAGCAAACTTATGACGACTGGATAAAATAATCAATTTAGACGCTCATTGCAGCGATTGTATATGATATGAACTTAAAAGATAAAATTGAATGGCTTAAAACCCATTTCTTCTCTGATTTTGTGTTAACCAGAGAACGAGTTTTTAATGAACTTTCCGATAAGCAATCAATGTTTTGCGTATGTGGAAAACTTGCTACTGGATTGCATGAGAGTTCTTGCAGAAAGTTTAATAAAGTGGTTGATGCCGAAACGGTAAAACGTCTTAATCATTTAATAGCAATAAACAATGAAAAAACTGAATGATAATCTTGTGGTCAACATGGTTGACTTGAATAACTGGAGATATAGTGACGATGACTGCATATACCCAATTACATACGAAGTAAGTCTTACCTTTTATGGAAAGGACTACACAATGTATTTTACCACTGATAATTTGAAGAGGTTTGAAGATTGTGGATTGCAAAACAGTGGTATGGAAGGAGACCCAGACTTGTTTGATTCAATGGATTCATATTTTGAAGATGAAAGACATGATGAAGAAGCAAAAGTTCTGATGTCTATGATGAAAGACGAGTGGGAACAAAACTGGAGAGATGATTCAGTTTATGACTACTTAGGAAACAGAGAAAAAGAGACTGAATAATGGAATTGGGATAACGATTTAGACATTTTGTAGTTTGTCATAATTTGAAGCGTCCGAGCAGAAAGTGGATATGTTTTCACTCCTTCTGCTCGGATTTTTACTATTCTAAAACAAACATTAATGCCGTACAAAAGTGAAAAGATACCGATAGCAGGAACAAAACTGGATTTACGCAGGAAGTTGTCTGATGAGCAGAAAGAGGCTATTAAGCTCCTGAGCCGTGAAGGATACAGCCAGCGTAAGTTAGCTGAGATGTTCGGATGCAGCAGACGCTCAATTCAAAACATTCTCAACCCCCAGCCACATACCAAGTCTTGCAAAAGACCTAAAGAGTATTGGACTGAGAAGAAAAGAATATATCGCCAGCGGAAACAGCAGTTGTTCGTTGACGGAAAGTTGAAACAAATTAAATTCAAGAAGAAATGAAAGGAACAGATTTTTATGAAGTTGGCAAACACATCAAACAGATGGAGATTGCCGAGCTAAAGGAAGCTCTGAAAGCTCATGGTGGTTCGTACACTTGGCGTGATTCAGACAATGATTCGCCAGATTATGAAGCCGAGGATATGCCTATTGTAATGGCAAATCTTGAATATGGTGGCCCGACCGATGTATGTATTTGCAAAGCCTGGATAAATGAGCATGGAGATGTTGAAATAAAGGCCGTGGATAAAGAATACGATACAGATATTGATGTGAGCGTTGACGATATTGCAGTTTGTCATATTCATTGGATGACACAGTATATGAAAGACGTGAATGGAATTGAACTAACCAGTAAAAATCATCTGTTTGCGTTGGAGAATGGTAAGGTTAGGTGCCTGACCGCTCCAAACGAAGCAACAAAGGCTCCGTTGTCGGATTTGCTGGATGCCATACCATTCATAGAAATTATGTTCGGGTTCAAAGGCGAGATTTATGTGCGCCGAATTTACACCCAGTTGATAGACCAAGACCATTACGAAGATATGTGGGATTGGTGGACTGCTGGAACGCCACGGCCAGACGGTACAGAGATAACTTTTGAGGTTTTGGCAGACAAGGACGAGAACGGAGACTTTTCCGTAAACAATATGCACATCAATGTATATGAAAATGACGATGATGATGCGTTTGAAACAATTACCGACATTCGTTATCGTACTTCAGAGGAAGAATCATTCAAAACAATAAAACAATGAAAATCAAGGAAATTTTATCTGCCATCAGAAACTGGTGGTCAAATGTTCAGAAATCAGCAAAAGCTCGTAGAGAAGCGCAAAGGCACGAGTATTTACAGCATCGTAGCTGCATCAGGTTACAGATGATGGAATTTAACGGAAAGGAATACATCTCTTTTGACGGAGTTCCTATTGCACGACTGGAGAATTTGAAAAGCAAGGCCCCAGAGTTTCTTGCTCAGGCGAGAGAGGACTTTGTGGCGTGGTCTGAAAGGTTTAACTAACAACAAATGAATTATGGTAAACAAGATAAGATTCGGTTACGAAGAGAAGTTTTATGATGTCTTTGACGTAACCTTTTATGATGAAGAAATTAACTCTGCAATAACACGCAGAGTTGCAGATGTGCGTCTGGAAGAAGCATTGTTTGACCAATACGGAGACTATGTTGACATTGCAGCCCAGCACATTGACGAGGGAGTTTTCTATTATCTTTCTGATGAAGAGATGAAAAAGTCTCTTGAAGATATTGAGTGCATCGTCTATTGTGTACATCACAATAAAAAATATATGGGTGATTGTCAGTACAAGGCTTCTGACGGCACAACTCAAAAGTATCAATCCTATAATCCGTATTAAGTATGAACAAAGAACGTAGAGAAGAACTCTGGGAGGTTTATACCAGCCTTGACGATGCTATGAGTAAGATAATAGACATCCGCAGTGATGAGGAGGACAGTTTTGATAACCTCCCAGACGGACTTCAGGCATCAAAGACTGGAGAGTCAATCCAGGCAGCGATAGACTGGTTGAATGAGACGGAATTGGTAATCCAATCTGTAAGAGACAGAGTTGAAAGATATATCAAGAACAAGAAATAAATCAGATAATTATGGCAAAATACAAAATAACATTATACTACTCTACTAATTGCGAAGTAGAGGTAGAAGCAGACAGTCGTGAAGAGGCTATTGATGCTGCATATTGTAAGGCGGATTCTGATGATTGCAAGAATCAGTTAGTCACGAATCTTCAAAAATGTAGCGATGAAGATGTTGAAATGGTAGAAAACTCTTCCGAATCGCATCGTGCATCTGAATAATTTGCATTTTTCTGTATATAATTTGGTAGTACCATTTATTTTAACTACCTTTGTACGGAAATGTAATTTATTGGTAATAATATGGATAGACAAGAATTAAGCTCAATACTTAGAGAGCATCGAAGCAATAATGGTGTTCTGATTAAACGGATTTGCGCACAGATGGATGCTGGTGCCAATATCGTGAACCGTCTGGAGAGAGCATTGTTTAATTACAACTGCAACACTTGGCTTGCTTATATGGATGCCATAGGAACCATTGCTCAGTTGTCTCTTGGGAAAAAGGTCATACACATAAACTCAATCGAAGACATAGTTGAGTTTATTAAGACGCTTAGAACAGAGAAAGAGATGTCTCAACGAGAATTTGGCAGCAAGTGCAACATATCGCATATAACTGTTGCCAATATCGAGCGTGGTCAGACACGAGTAACGATTGATGTGTTCCTTGCAATCATCAATGCCTTTGGGTATGAGCTGCAAATCTTAGATAAAGTAACAACAAACAATTAAAATGATAGATATGGAAAAGATACAAATAAACAACGATTGGAAAGACGAAAAGCATCTGGAACTTCTGAACAACGCCACCGATTCATTGGCTGAACTCGGCGTGCTTTCAGGGCCAGAAGCAGAAAGTATAAAATCAGCTATTAAATCTGAGAGAAATGCCGAGACACATACTTCTTAAAAAGAACAATGCCGTAGCCCCTTTGATAGCGACTGAATCTCGCCCATATATGGTTAAGGTAAGCGATGATTGTACAGAAAGCTGGAGTCTTATGGATGAGGCTTGGCTTGTCACAAACGTCTATCTTAAAAACAGAAACTGCGTGTCAAAGGGATTGCGTTCAAGGCATCCAGATATTGCACCAGATGAAATAGATAGGTTTGTAGATGCTGTAAAGACAGACCATCCGCTTCAGTTTGTTGATTTTCGTTGGGAGGATATTCCGTTGTATGCTGATTCCGACTCATATTGTGAGCTTTATTTGCCTTGGTTATATAAACACTCGATAAAACTTACATTAGAACAGGAAACGGAATTGCTGGAAATCGCCCAGGGCGAGTTTGCAGACAAGAAAGACCGAATGGTTCACTGGTTCCGTAGATACCGTAATGACTATGGTATTGAAACGAGACTAAAGCGTGATATAGCAACACAAGATGTGGAGCTGGCAGAGATGTTTTGTATGGTGCATGGATTTGAACTGGATATGTTGAGTTCGGCACAGGACCAAACGGTTTGTGAGACACAAAAGCATAAGCGTTTAAGAGCGGTTAGAAACATCTCTTTGTTTATGCTTGTTTCGGTCGGAACATTATGTCTTGCGGTTTGGGGCATACAACAGGACGGAATCATATTTCCAGTCTTGTGTACGGTTCCATTTTTTATCTTGACTGGTACAATAGCAAAGTTATTGGGTATGAAATGATACGTCTTGACAATACCGAAATAGAGAAACTTGCAGATGCGACTGGGGTGTCCGTTATGGACCTCCAGAAGCTCTATGCAATGGGTATGCTGAAGGAAAGCGCAGTAATGGAGTGTCTTGTCAGATATACTTATGGCAGCATAAAGAAAATGGGGAACTACACACCAACCCAGATATTCTTTATGCTGACCAACAAGTACAAAATATCTCGGTACGCTGCGCAAAAGATGGTGTATAACAAGCATAAGCCCAAATATTATTGCGAGAAGTGCGGAATCGAAATGAAGAAATCCAAGTATCTTCGCAATGACGGCTTGTGTGACAAATGCGTTGCACTTTCAGTTGACTTAAATAATTTATAATTATGGACAAGAAACAAATTGAGGCGTACAACTACTACAAGAGTTTATCGCCAGGGGCATTAGTTCTGTTCCAAATTGGTACAAACTATGTGGCATTGTTAGACGATGCCGCTAAGGTAGCCCAAGCGTTAGGTAGCAAATGTGATTCAACAGAAGACATGGCGGCGTTTTCAGTATCGGATGTCTCCCTCATCAGTGAATTGGCAGATTTAGGCATGGAATTGAAGATGGTGGCGTATAGAAATGATGCTGGAGAACTCGACTATCCCGATGTTGAACGACTAAAACAAGAAGAAAAGGAGGACTATTGAAAAATAATTCAACTTAGTGGGAAACGCTTTTTATAATCGGTTTCCTATACGCTTACTAACAAGTAGTTATATGACTGAAAAACAAAATTCACTTGAATGGAAAAAGCGTTGATTTACAGCTATTTATAAATAAAATTGTCTCATTTTCATAGTTGAAATTACTATATTTTGAGTACATTTGTACCGCTTCTCGATTCAATCGGAGGCGGTTTTTTGTTATACGATTATTTAACTTCAAACAGCAATGAACAATAAAAGCACAACTTCAGACAAGAACGAGACGAAGGTATCTCGTGTGTACACAAAACTGAAATTCGTTAAATCCGACCAGACTGGTGCAATCATCAGTTTTGTGTCTCAGAATCCTAAAACTGGAAGAATCTGCGGAGTACGTCAGGATTCGGAATACCCGAAGAAGATTTGTATCCTTGACAAAATGCTGGCAAGCGAGATTCTTCTGAACGTATTGTACGATTGCACCCTTATCCCGATGACAGAACGCAATGGCTATGTCGTGATTGCAGCGGAGCCTGTACAATTTAAGGCTACAGTAACCAAGACATACGTCAAAAACAACATATACACCGTTGAGGTAAAGTTCGGTAACAAAACTATCCGATTTGACCCCTTCAATGGACGCAAAGACTCTATCAAGTCGCTTCCAGCTTGTAAGGCGATTCTTGAAAGACGTGTGGATGTCAAAAATATCTTGCAGGTCGTTGAAGATTTCGACACTGCTGCAAACGAGATATTGGCATTGCTGGAAAATGACCGATGGGGAAGGTTTAATAGACGTAAGAAATGAAACGCCCTGTATGTGGAATCGCAACCGATGCGGCTCATTCCACTAAAAAATCAAAGACGGAATATCAGGGAGTCAATCTTGCTACTGGAGAACAAATCTTTTACAGAGACTTAGGTAATCAAACGGTTAACATTGGTGAGTTTCTTGCTGTGGTCGAGGCTGCGAAGTTCATAATTGAAAATGACTTCCAGCCTCGTATCATTTATACGGACTCCCAGACCGCTATCTCCTGGTTCAAGGCTAAGTCAACGGCTTCTAATAAACGAAATAACGAACTGAAGAAGGCCGAGTTGTTTCTCCGTGTGTTGGCAACGGATGTTGATACGATTGAAATCCGACACTGGGATAATCGTAGATGGGGTGAGACTCCTGCTGATTTTGGGAATAAAACCACATCTCGTAAAAACGCAGGGTTATAATTAGCTCTATTCTTAGATAGATAAAATTTTATTGATATGAAAAAGTATTTCAAGTGGATTACAGAAAGCAATCGGCCTAAGCATCTTGTGGCTGGGCTGGTTATCGCTATGCTGTTTGGCGTTGTAACAGCAATTGTGGCGGCTCTTGCTGCCGAATACAAGGACTGGGCGTATAAGGGCTGTAAGGGTTGGCCTATAACCAAGAATGGATTTGATTGGCTCGACATTGCAGCTACAGTTATCGGTGGTGTGATTGTGGCCATTGGCTATGCTCTGGATGGTTGTTCTATTTCATCACCGTTTACTGGACTGATATAAAAATTAGTGCCATGAACGAGAATGAAGGATACAGAATTACTGGGCTACCGAAAGTGGTGGCCCATTTAGTTCACGAGCCGACCAAGACTGTTATATCGGTATATAAACCAATGAATTGGTTTCAGCGATGGATGATTAAATGGTGCTTCGGGCTTAAATATGTAAATGACAATTATAAGCAGACAACTTAACCAAGTCTGCTTATCTATTCTTTAGTAAAACATTTAATTCATAAGACAATGAAGGATATAAGTTTCAAGAGCAAAGATGGCGTTTATGAAGCAGATTTTAAGTCTGAAGGACCATGCGTAGTGCAGATAGACAATGGCAGGTTAACGCCACTGACAATCTACAGGCACATGGAAGGCATGGAGCCAAGTGAAGACAGCCGAATTGAATTTGACCCCAGAAAGCGGACAATCGACCTGGATGTTCCTGTCGGTATGATGATTCGTATCGTCAGTGAAACTGCTGTAAAGTCGGCAAAGATGGTGGTTGTACAGTCAAATGCTGGCGGCAGCGGTGGAAGTGGCGAAAGTTCTTCTATCACATCCGCAACCGCTACTGTGGACGGCAATACTGGTACGCCAGAAGTTTCTGTTGACCTCCAAGAAGGAGCCTTGAATTTTGCCTTTAAGAACTTGAAGGGCGGCAAAGGCGATGCTGGAGCCAAAATAACTTCCATTGAGCTGAACATCAATGGTACGCAAATCACAGGAACAGCACATCTGTCGGATAGCACTACGGCTGCTATAACTGGAACTTACACTGCTGGCGCATAAACTCACTCAATATGAAAAAGTACATTGGAACAAAGCAGGTAGAAGCAGAGCCTATGACTCTGGGCGATTACGTCAAGAAAACTGGACGCAATCCGTATGTAAATGACCCTGAAGTTCACGACAACTCGGAAAAGGGATATATCGTGAAGTACAAGGACGGTTATATCAGTTGGTCTCCAGCAGACGTGTTTGAACAGGCTTATAAAGTTTCCGAAACCGCCATTGACCGTATGCACATTGAGTGCGGAGATGTGAAGGAACGGTTAGACAAACTCAACGCTTTTCTTTCCAGCGGCAATGGTCAGAAACTTAGCGCACTGGCTCGTGGACTTTTGTCCGCCCAGGCATCCATGATGAGTAGCTACATTTCCATACTTGAGGTTCGTGAAGACGTTATGGAAGAACACCTGCAACTGTTCAACCAGTTCAACTTCGGAGCGGCAATCGAGCTTCTGAAGGCTGGTCTCTGCGTAAGACGTTGGAACTGGGGGCAACATGGACCGTTTATCATCAAGCAGGTTCCAGCCCATATCGGAAATGATGTGGTTCCTAAGATGCAGTCGCTTCCACAGTCTGCAAAAGACCTGATAATGGCAAATACTGGGTTCATTGACTATACCAGCCAGTGCCTCATCTATGACCCAAATATAGGTAAGGCAGATTCATGGATGCCGTCAATTGATGACGTATTCGCCGATGACTGGCAGATTGTAATGTAATTTCAGGGAAAATCTAAAAAATATAGCCACTTCGTAAACCTTTGGGTATATGGAGTGGCTATTCTTATACAAATCGCGGAGTGGAGCAGTCAGTTAGCTCGCCAGAGTCATTATCTGGAGGTCGCAGGGGCAGAGCCTGCCTCCGCAACAAATGGGGTTATAGCTCAATTGGGAGAGCGTCTGCTTTGCAAGCAGAAGGTTCTGGGTTCGATTCCCAGTTTCTCCACTAACCTAAAATTTGAAATGGTGGTCGTAATAGAAAATAAACTCATACCATTTAAGGGTTTCAAAGCCATAAATTTGTTCGGCGTTATTTTCGTGAGAAAAGGCGCACGGATGACAAGTACGGATTTTAATCACGAAGCAATACATACTGCCCAGATGAAAGAGCTGGGCTATGTATTCTTCTATATTTTGTATGTGATTGAGTGGTTGTACAGACTGTGCAAGCCTGGCAATGCTTATAGAAACATATCATTTGAGCGTGAGGCTTACGAGAATGAAGACGATGTGTATTATCTCTATCTCAGGAAGCATTACGCCCAGTGGAGAAAATAAGCCCGAAGTACAAGGGAACGAAGACACCCACACCATTCACTATATCGGAGTGAACCGAGGTGATATAAGAGTCGTTGGGTCCAGAACGTAGGCTGGCAGACGTTGTTCCGAGTGGGTAGTATCGGAACGGTCAGCGCAGGATTAAATCAACTGCCTGACAATTTGCCACAATAGCTCAACTGGCAGAGCGTGGATTTTGTAAGTCCGTGGTTGTGGGTTCGATTCCTGCTTGTGGCTCATTTTTATATCACACTTTATTGAGTATCGAGCCAGTTGTGAAATTGCCTTTGATACACCAAGCAGTAGCTCAATCGGTAGAGCATCACCCTGATACGGTGAAGGTTGTAGGTTCAAGTCCTGCTTGCTTGACAACCAAGTTGGTTGTTAGTAGTTTTAAGATTTAAGATTGTTTTGCCCCATAGAAGACGTAGCGATACGGTTTCTATGGGGTTTTTCAACTATCTGTACATCAATGGTCTATTCGTTATAAAATAGGTTTATTATTAAATCACTACAACAATGAAGATTTTGATTGACAATGGTCACGGTAGTAACACATCAGGCAAGCGTTCTCCAGACGGCAAGCTGCGTGAATATGCGTGGGCAAGGGAAATCGCCAAAAGGCTTGAAAGTGCATTGAAAGCAAAAGGATTTGATGCGGAGCGAATAGTTACTGAAGAGACCGACATCTCCATCAATGAAAGGGTGCGTAGGGCAAACGCCATCTGCAATAAGGTTGGCACTTCAAATGTCCTGCTCATATCCATCCATATCAATGCTGCTGGCAATTCTGGATGGAAGAACGCACGAGGATGGAGCGTATGGGTAGCTCCTAACGCTTCCAGCAACTCAAAACGACTTGCGAAGTGTTTATATGAGGAAGCAGACAAGGCAGGCTTCAGGGGAAACAGATGCGTTCCTGCAACGAAATACTGGGTTGGAAACTACGGCATTGTTCGTGACACCAAATGCCCAGCAGTCCTTACTGAAAATCTGTTCCAAGACAATAAGGAAGATGTTGATGTCTTGATGAGCGAAGATGGAAAGCAAGCGATGGTTGACATCCACGTAAAAGGTATAATGTCTTACTTGGGGAAATGAAAGCGTTTGAGTATCTGAAGAGCCTGATAAAAGCCGACACGCTTGATAGTTCCAAGAGCTTTGCGCTGGTATTGTCGTGCATTGTCGGAGCTGTTATGGGCTTCTGTGTATGTTTCTGTCTCATTTACGATGTTTGCAGTAATGGATATATTAAGACAGACTTGGATAGCCTTGGCATCTTTATGTTGTGCATCGGATGTTTTATGGCTGGAGGCGGAATCAACAAGGCGTTGGCTGATAGGAAAAGAAACAATCCCAGTAGTGAAAAATAACTTCGATTGTACCACCTGAAAGCGATTGTACCACCAAAACAGGTGGTACAATCTTGTTTTATATACTACTCTCAAATTTATATACCACCTATTTCAGTGGTATATAAGCCTAAACTCCAGCCCTCATAAACACGGAGGTAAGCATTTCTCGGTTCTTGGTACACTCCCCATTATAGTAGTGCTGCTGAATCATCTCAACGCTGGTTCCAGCGGCATTTGCTATGTACGATATGGGCAGTCCGTTGTTGATGGCAACCGTGATGGCCGTATGTCGGAACACGTATGCGTATAGGTTAAAGTCCGTATCCAGTTCTTTTCCGACTTCTTTTAGCCATAAGTTAAGATATTCCCTAAACTTCTTATATGTGTAATCCTTTGTGGCGTGTTTCTTTTCGTCTTCATCGTTCATTATCGGGAAAATGTAGCCGTCCTTTGACTGGCCCTTGTATTTGTCGATAATGGCACGGACAAGCGGCGTAATAGGCACTTCTACAGTGCGGTGGGTTTTCTTACGCTTCACCAGCAGCGTGTCCTTTCTTGTAATATCCCTGCGCTTTACCTTGATTACGTCGCATGGGGAAAAGAACGTGTGAAGCATGAACACGCAGAAGTCGTAATAAAGCTCCACCTGTTTCCTGTCCTTGTATGACGGCGTGATGTCCTGAACGCTGAAGTTCATAAACCGTTTCAGTTGCTCGTCAGACAGCACGTCTGGATGCCGCTCTACTACGTCATATCGGTCTGGGTTGTAATCGCTGAAACAGAACGTGCCAATCTGCCCAAGGTTGAACATCACATCCTTGTCCTTGTGCGCCCTGCCCAACAATGCACGGAACGATTTGGCCGTGTTGCGGTAGGCTCGTTTCCTTGCGAATATGTAAGCGATTCCAACCATTTTGTTGTAATCTATGGTTGAGAACGCCATTGTGTCAAAGCCTGGGATGTCTGCACGGCACCGAGCAAGGAGCTTGTAGTATGTTTCGTGATTGCAGCCCTGTTTAGCTTTCTCTCGTAAGATTACAGTCTCCAGATATTTTTCCACAGAGTTCTTATATTCCTCCACGGACCATTCAGACACCTTTTCCTTTGGCTGTGCCTCCTGTGTGGTAAAATGAGATTTGTAGTAATTGGCAACCTGTTTGGCGGTCAGTTCTGGATGTTCCGTTATTAGCTTCCAGTAAACGGCCTTGAAGTCTTCGAGGATTTGATTGTTCTCTGCATAGGACACTGCATAGGCCGAGAACCGTTCTTTTTCTTTCACCCAATGTTTTTCAAGATTGGGCTTTCCTTTGAGCAGATGCGTGACTCTTTTGTAGTAGCGAGTCTTGTTTTCCGAGATGCGCAAAGCCAGCACACCATCAAGAACAATGAATTTTAGCTTCACCATAATCGTTCTTTAATTGAGTTTGACTGAAGATGATGAACCCCATGAGTTGATTTTGACAGGGTGCATAGTGTGCATTTCGGTACACTCGTTTGATGAAACCTTCAAAAAATGTACACCAACCCTTTTTCGACTTAATGAGTTCCGTGTCCTTGTCGGACTCAACTAAAGAACCTCATCCATAATGTCTTGCGACTATCAATGACGAAATTCCGTATAATGAAAAATCCACTTCCGAACTGAATCTGAAGTGGATTGTGGTGCCACCAGGAATCGAACCGGGGACACAAGGATTTTCAGTCCTTTGCTCTACCAACTGAGCTATGGCACCATCATCGACTGAAACTCGTGTGGGTTTCGAATCGTGGTGCAAAGATAGATATTATTTCCTGAAAACCAAAAAAACGACCGAATATTTTCCATCTCAGACTTTCATTTCAGGAACGGCAGGCCGGAATATCGGAAAATTTTTTCGGCCAGGATACCGGAAATTCAGGATTTTGGTTATTTTTGTAAAAACTGTAAAGATTATGAAAACAAGCAGTTTGATGATGTGTGCGCTGGTTGCATTGACAGCCTGCGGTACCGGAGTGAAGCAGAGTGTCCGTACGCCCGTCGAAATGGGCGAGCGGATCGAATTGAAGACGCCGGATCCCAAGATGGGACTGACTATCAACGAAGCGCTTGCGGCGCGCAGCTCGTCGCGCGACTTTTCTCCGGAGATGCTCTCTCTGGAGGAACTTTCGGGTGTACTGTGGGCTGCTGCCGGGGTAAACCGGGAGGATGGGCATCTTACCGCGCCTTCGGCTATGGCGCTCTATCCCATTCGGGTCTATGCTTTCCTGCCTGAAGGTGTGTATCGTTACGATTCGAAAGCGAATGTATTGAATCGGGTCATCGAAGGAGATCGTCGGGAGCTTACCGCGATGCAGGATTTCGCTTACACTGCGCCGCTCAATTTGGTGTATGTGGCCGATTACAGCGTTTATGCGGACCGGAATCAGCCGGTGGACCGCATCCGTTTCTGGTGCGCGGCCGATGCGGGCGGATATACGGAGAACGTGAACCTTTATGCCGCCGGAAACGGTCTGAAGGCCATTACACGGGGCAGCTTCAAGGAAGAGGCGCTGTTGGAGTTGCTGGGGCTCGATCCCGCACAATACGGTGTGATTCTCGCCCAGACGGTTGGCCGGTAGTATTTTCGGAAAGAGTATCGACGAGGAGTTCCCGGAAACGGGTGGCTCCTCGCTGCGTTTTGTCAGGAGCGGGCAGACTGCAGGTCCGGTACCGGGTGGATTTTTCGGACGAACCGTGCTATCGTCGCTTTTTCCTGACAAATGAAAGGGGAATTTCACTATCTTTGACTTCGTTTTGGATACTCCGCCTCGGCAAAACGCAATAAAAATTTGCTTTTGCATTCGGCTTATTCGTAATCTTTGACTTTGTCTTAGATACTTCGCCTCGGCAAAATGCAATAAAAATTTGCTTTTGCATTCGGCTTATTCGTAATCTTTGACTTCGTCTTAGATACT
>ENA-OUQK01000178-OUQK01000178.1-human-gut-metagenome-genome-assembly--contig:-NODE-178-length-47307-cov-13.508190_pt1 | contig 47307 bp, 38 predicted proteins | sample MGYA00237954_ERZ548842 | MGnify/ENA primary metagenome ERZ548842 (study PRJEB26490, sample SAMN05194704) | human gut metagenome | biome: terrestrial biome; feature: human-associated habitat; material... | reverse complement strand
TGCTCATTGACGAGGAAACCGCCCCGATTGTGCGGCTGATTTTCGGATATGCCCTGAACGGTCATGGTCCGAACTATATCCGCAGACGGCTGGAGGAAGAAAAAATCCCCTGCCCCACATGGTGGAACCGGGAACGGGGGCTTCGCAATACCCGCACCAAATGGGAAAAGAAAGACCCGGAAAACGGGCGGTATATGTGGGACTTCTCCGTTATCAAAGACCTTTTGATGAATCCCGTCTACACCGGGGCGATTGCTTCCCAGAAAAAAGACTACCGTTTCAAAATCGGCACGATTGGGGAAAAGAAGCCGGAGGACTGGATTGTGGTGGAGGGACAGCATGAACCGCTGATTGACCGCATGAGCTTTGACATTGTGCAGAACAAGCTGAAATCCCGCCAGCGTCCGGGGCAGACCAATGAAATCAGCCTGTTTGCCGGACTGATAAAATGCGGCGAGTGTGGGAAGTCGCTGACGGTACGCTACACAAACGCAAAACATCCCCAGCAGATTTATTCCTGCAAGACCTACAATGCCTTTGGAAAGAACCACTGCACCCAGCACCGGATTGACTATGACACCCTTTACAGCCATGTGCTGCGGAAAATCCGGGAATGTGCCAGAGCTGCCCTGATGGACGGGGAAGCGGTTGCCGACCGCCTGACCAATACCTGTGAAGCCGAGCAGCGGGAACAGCGGGAAGCAATGGAACGCTCCCTTACAAGGGACGAGGAACGGATTGAGGTTCTGGACAAAATGGTAATGCGGCTTTATGAGGATATGATTGCAGGGCGTATCAGTGAGCAGAATTTCAACACCATGCTGGAAAAGACACAGACCGAGCAGACGGAGCTTAAAACAAAAGTGTCCGAGGGCAGAAAGCGGCTGTCCGATGAAGTCCAGCTTGCCAATGACGCAAAACAATGGGTGGAAGCCATTCAGGAATACGCCAACATCACAGAGCTGGACGCAGCCACCCTCAACCGCTTAATCAAAGAAATCGTCGTGCATGAGCGCATTGACGAAGATAAAACAAGACACATTTCTATCGAAATTCATTTTAATCTCAAACCCATCCCGGAGGTGGAACAGGTCACTGCCTGACCTGTCCCGCCGGGACGGTTCTCTTAAAAACACCATATAGATTTTTTGTACGCCGCCGCCCGCCATCGAGCAGAGTTTTACACCTAATTGGGGATAAAACAGGAGACACTGGATATCATCGGCAGAAAAGCCAGCGTGGAACAGGTACTTACGGCATATCGGCTGGCGAGAGAGGTCGGATTTGATAATATCAATATGGATCTGATCCTGGGATTGCCGGGAGAACTGGAGGCGGATGTACAGCGCACCATCGAAAAGATCGTGGAGCTGGCCCCGGACAGCCTGACCGTTCATTCCCTGGCGATCAAGCGTGCATCCCGCCTGAACCAGTGGATCCAGGAGAACGGCGTCTCCATGCTCCATAATACAGACGAGACCATGAAGATCGCGGCGGCGGGAGCTGAGAAGCTTGGAATGAAGCCTTATTACCTCTACAGACAGAAGAACATGTCCGGCAACTTCGAGAACACCGGCTACGCCCGTCCCGGCAAATACGGCCTGTACAACATCCTCATCATGGAAGAGAAACAGACCATTGTGGCATTAGGCGCCGGAAGCATCACCAAGAGAGTCTTCCCCGATGGACGGATTGAACGGTGCGATAATGTCAAGGATGTGGGACTGTATATTGAGAAGATTGATGAGATGATCAAGAGGAAGAGGGAATTGTTTACGTAAAACAGGGGAAATCGTTTGTATAGTAATAATATCAAAAAAATAAGAATAGTTGCTGATGTTGCCAGTGTTTTTGCGGAAAGTCTTGAAAGGAGGAAACTATATTGGGCTGAACAGTTGCATACTGGCATCGTATTATAGCATGCGAAGGAGAAAGGGGAATTCTCAATGTTAAGAGTTGCTATATGTGAGGATGTTTTATCTGAGTTGCAGAAGCAAACACAGATCATACAATCCATCATGGCAAGGCTATCCAAAAATGTGAAATTTTTTTGCTTCCGGAGTGGGGAAGAATTATTAATGGAAACAGACACCACGGGAAATATGGACATCGTTTTTTTAGATGTGGAAATGCTTGGTATCAGCGGAATTGAAACCGCGCGTATCCTTAGGGAAAGAGACAGCAGGGTAATTCTGATTTTTGTATCCTGTCATAACCAGTACTGCAAGGAAATGATTGAAGTGCAGCCATATGCATTTATAGATAAGCCGGTGTCTGAAGAAAAATTGGAGAAGATCCTGAAACGGGTGTTTGAAACACATTTGAATTCCGATGACAGTTATTGCTTTTCTTATAATAAAAGGCAATACAATATTCCACTGAATCAGATCCGGTTTTTCCAAAGTGATAAAAGAATCGTACAGATCAATGCAGTACAGCTGGATATGCCTGAATTGGAATACTTATTTTATGGAAAATTGGAAGAAGTGGAAAGGAATCTGCGGAAAGCAAATGTAAAATTCCTGAGAATCAGAAAATCGTTGCTCGTGAATACTCGTTTTATTAAGGAGTATTCTGCGGACAGGGTTGTTCTGGATAATGGACGGGAAGTAGAAATCAGTAAAAATTACAGAGATCATGTAAGACAGCATTATATTTCAATGTTAAAGGGGAGAAGATGGGAATGATGCTTGTTCTGGCTATTGTGGAGATTTTTTCTGTAATACTGCAGCGTATTTTTTGTGACAGTACATTGAAAAAGAAGAAAATTCGCAGGTATACAGACTATCTGGTATGGGGAGGATATTTTGCGGTCTTCAACGGTGTTACATATGTTTTAACGTATCTGGGAGATGGCACGAGTAATATCTGGCTGAATATATTACTTTTTGTATGTATTTTTTTTGTGACGATCAGAATCCTATATACTGATTCAGTCAGAACATTGATGGCGACGACTATATTTATGTATATGAGCGGCATGTGTGCAGAATTGCTCGTGTATTACGGAAAAGAATTTCTGGCATGGACAGATGATGCAGAAGTAACCTTGCTGTGCACAGTGTTATCTAAAATTGTCTGGTATTTGATTATTAAATTTACCTCTCTTATTATAAAACTGAACAGAAAAGCGGAACTGAATCTTCAGGATTGGTTGGAAGTATTTATCGTTCCGGTCTGTAGTATATGGATCCTGATTTCCGTTTTTATCACAGGAACCCTTGAAAACTATTTCTGGGGATTTATTGTAGTATTCATGATCCTGCTGATCAACGTCTTTACCTACTATCTGTATGATAAAGCAAAAGAAAATATGGAAAAACAAATGCGGGAAGAAATCCTGAAAAATCAGTGTGAGTACTATATTCGCCAGAACCGGGAAAGTAAGGAATGGTGGGAAGAATTAAGGAAGCTGCGTCACAATATGAAGCAGCATTACATATTGGAAAATACTTATTTGGAAAAGGAAGATTATGAAGCCCTGAAAAGATACTGCAGTGAAAATCTGAAGTTTTTAGACAAAAAAGATTTTATTTCCAATAGCGGAAATCTTTATATTGACAGTGTGGTTAATTACAAGGCAGATATGGCGGAAAAGGCAGGAATAAAGGTGATAGCCAATACGGAAGTGCCGCAGGATGCGGAGATGAATGCAGAGGATATCAGCATTTGTCTGGGCAATCTATTGGATAATGCCATAGAAGCTGTAAAGGAACTGACCGAAGATAGGGTGATCAGGCTATGGATCACCACAGACGGTAATAATATAGCCATCAGTATTAAAAACCGGTATAAAAATGCATTGCATAAAAGCGGGGGACGATATCTGACAAGCAAGGAAGACGACAGGATGCATGGAATCGGTCTTTCAATCGTCAGACAGATCGTGGATCAATATGCCGGTGAGATGGAGATACGGGAGGAAGATAATGTTTTTGATGTAATGATATTGATGTATGATTTTTTAACATAAAAAGAATACGGAATATGTGAATACCCGGATTAAGATATGCTTTTCAAGAGAAACGTTTCGAAGCATATTTTAACCCGGGTATTTTTATCCAAAAGTTACATATAACCCGGTCGTTTTTGACATCTACGGTTATGACTTGTCGATATGTGTTATAATCTGCAAAAAATAAGGAGGAAACACATATGAAGAAATTCAAAGAATTTTTCAAGAAGTACGCATGTAATGCATCAGCAATTTTGTTGACGGGAGTGTTGGCCGGAGTAGCAACAAGAGGATGCTATTTTGTGTACTATCAGCCTGAGGTACCCGAAAATCTGAAAAACTTTTCAAAAAATAAGTAAGCAATGGAACGATTTTTTGAAAAGATAACCAGGGCATTGGTTGAGAACGGTAATATCCGTGAGGAAGAAGAGGAAGTATATCAGTACGCCCTGAAAAGTATGCTGATATTAGGAGGAAATATTCTTCTGAGTCTGATGATAGGAGTTTGTATGGGAATGCCGGGATACTGTGTATTGTTTCTGTGTATGCTTGTTCCCCTAAGATCAGATGCAGGCGGATATCATGCTCCTAACTTGTTTATCTGTTATTTACTTTCTTTTGCATCCTTGATTTTGACAATGTTTTGGGCAAAAGAGACAAGTGTATTTCAACTTGCCATCGTATCAGCACTTGCATTGGGCTCATTATTATTAATTTTTCTGTTTGCACCTTTGGACAGTAAAAACAGACCGCTGGAAGGTCAGGAGAGAAAGTGTATAAGGAAACGAGCCAGAATAGTTGTGTGTCTGGAGTGGATCACAGGGGGACTGCTACTGCTTGTCAGCCCTCCTGCCGCCTATACAGTATGGAGCGCAATTGTGTGGAGTGGAGTGGGATATATAGCATGGTATCTGGAAAGAAAAATAGAGGCAAGAGATGAAAAGCATTAAAGGATATAAAAAGAGATGTTTACCTGTCTGTTTACTGCTTATGCTGTTCATAAATGTTTTGCCTGCTAAGGCAGCCTTGGATGCAGCGAAAAGGGCAGATTACACTGTATCAGAATTTGGTCTTTTTCAGCCTAAGAAGCCTAAAAAACAGAAGTAATAAGTAAGGTAAGAGAAGGGGAGGACGGAGATGAAAAGAATAGGGATATTGCTCTGCTGTATTGTCCTGTGTCTGCTCTTTCCAGAAAAGGTGCATGCAGAAGAGATAGTCTCCGAAAAGGAACCTGTTGATATTATTTTTGTTATTGATTGCAGCGGGTCCATGAAAACCAATGATGTATCACGAATGGGCCTGAGTATGGTACAGGCATTTGTGGATACAGTACAGGCTGAAGATATCCGTATTGGATATGTGGCTTACAATGACAGCATTTTATCTTATTCTGCACCGAAATCCATAGCATTGGCTGAAGAAAGAGAAGCCTTGAAGGAAGAAATAGGAGCAATAACTTATTCCCGGGATACGGATATTGGATTAGGAGTCTCCTACGCCTGTGAGCTGCTGTCTGCGGAGAAAAACACCAGAAAAATCATGGTGTTGATCTCGGATGGAGAAACAGATCTGCCGCAGGGTAAGGAACGTACGGAGGAACAGTCCAATCAGGAACTGGAACAGTGCGTCTGTCAGTGTCAGGAAGAAGGCATACAGATCTATACAGTGGCTTTTGGTCAATATGACGGTAGCAAAACGGTCTTAGAAGAAATAGCAATGCAGACAGAAGCAGAAAGCTATTCTGCACAAGGGCCGGAAGACCTGATAGAAATATTGTATGGAATTTTTCAGGACAATCTTATATACCAAATACAAAAATTTTCCAGTGGAACTTATGCGGGAGGAAGTCAGGAAATCAGGTGTGTGCTGGATGCACTCTATCTGGATGAAATTAACATAGTATTGATTTCCTCAAAACCTATAGGAGAAGCAACCGTTCAATATGGCGGGGAGGAAATCCTGCTGACAGGGCTGTCCCATTATGCCGTAGGAAAGATTGAAAATGTCGGAGAGAATCAGACAGGAAAAGAACTGATTATTCACTCGAAAACAGAGGAAGGACAGGATCTTCAGGTATATGTTATCAGCTACCGGGGGCTTACACCGGTATTGGAGATGACAACGGATGCCGAAAGAAATCAGCATCTGGAATATTGGGTTTACTTTAAAGACCGCAATGAAAACATTATAAAGAACACAGAGTTTTATAACAGCTTTCTTTGGAAACTTGCCGACGATGATGCGGACATGGTACAGGAATATGTGAATGTGTCAGAGGGTGTCCTGAAGGGGAGTCTGCAATTTCCTCATTCCGGTATTTATATGTTGAGAGGAACACTTTCGGATGATTTTGGAAACTATTCATTTTCAGCTCAGGTCAAAGTGATAAATGAGATTCCAAACGGGAGCATACCGGAAGAAGATTGTACGGTTTTAGACGGTGAAAGAATTCTTAATCTGGATGAATTTTTCACAGATCCTAACGGGGATATATTGACCTATTCTGTTACAGGTGTGCAGGAAGGTGTTGAAGTTGGCCTGGAGGGGAATCTCCTGACGATTACTCCAAGGAGTGCAGGGACACATATTGTCACATTGCAGGTCAGTGACGGTGAAGATGCGATACAGTATGCCTATCGGATAAAGGTAATTCCGGTATGGCAGGCATATTGGTGGGTGGCTGCACTTATTCTTATAGTCGGCATATTTGTTTTGTGGAAGATTTTACATAAACCCAGGCCTGAATTGGAGCGCCTGACGGAAGAGAAAAAGCAATACCATTTCTGTGGGAAATTGGATGCCTATTTTGTATTGCAGCCGGAAGATGAGGAGGAGATTCCACCACTTTCTTTTTCCATGAATAAGGTGAAGGACGGCAGGGTATCATTGGGAGCGCTTTTTGGTACTTATCCGGAACAGGCAAAAGCACTCCAGTTGGAAGATATTTTTCTGATTGCTGATGAAAACCGCAACATAATCTTATACCACAGATCAAAATCCGGTGTCATGGTGGGAAATGCAATTGCATGTATGCAGATACAGTACAGTATTAGTTTTGGAGATATCATCTACATTACTTCATCCGATGGGAGATATGATCTGGAGATCCACTATGTTGCAGTATTTGAATGATATTTATAATATTACGGCATTTATTGTACCGAGAAGCAATTGTAGACATCAGTTGTGGACAAAAATTGCTCACAACTTTTCAATAAATCAAAGTAAAAGGAGGATGTGATAGCCATGGAGACAATCACACAGACAAACAGAACAATACTGTTTGCCGAAATCAATCCGGAACGACTCAATCTGCTGACTTTAGTAGGGGATGTGCGGGGAAAGAGCAGTCTGGATGACGACAAGATCAAAGAGATCAACGAAGAGCTGTTGGTCTCAAGCTTTGAGGAATTTCTGGAAAAGTTTACTCCGGTGGTATATTCCTGGTGCGACGCAGCCACAGGAACCATTCAGTACAGTCTGACAAAGCCGGAAAATATTCCCCAGAACTGTATCACGGAAATACCGCTGAATGAATCCAATGATCTTTTAAATATGTTGACGACACTGATGAGCGCAAGAGATGCGCAGGGCGTAGCCAATGCAGATTTCCAGTTCAGCAATATTCTGGAGATGATCTCCCCTAAGAAAATCATGGATGACATCCGGCAGGTCCGCAGGGAAATCCAGTATACCTACAGTAAATATGTAGAACTGGATGAGGAAGATCCCAAACGTCTGGATCTGGGTGATAAACTGAACTATCAGTTTGAACAGGCAAGTCAGAACTACAACAATGTTCTGGCCATGCTGCCGTTGGCGATAGAAGACATTAAGACCCGGTTGCTGCTTGGAGACAGTGAAGCAGGGCAGGGACAGTCTGAATTCAAGGCCGGACTTCTGAGTATGGGAGATGATGGAGAACTAAAGATTCTGGAGATGAAGCAGGAGGAGAGTACCCAGCTTGCGGTGGTGGATGATCAGGTTAACACAAGTCTTATGGAGACCTTCCGGGAGGATTATGATGCATTAAATGATAATCCGTCCGACTATGTGAGGGATCTGGTGGTGCGGACATTCTGCCCGTTAAACTCCACAATGGAGAGCAGCATCGACAGGGAGTTGGAAGTACGCAATTATAACAGCTATCTGGAGTTTTACAAAAAAAGTAAGGATGATTTTATAAAAGTTGTCAAGCCCCTGATGGAAAAAATATTGGGAGTGAAGACCTTTTTTGACCAGTATCAGGTCAAGGAAAGGGGGATGCAGCCGAAGCTTCTGATTACGAACCTGCCCCTTGAGATGATGGTAAAGGCCAGCAATCTGCCCCGCCTGATCACATACCTGAATACCACTAACGACAAGAATGAATTTGACAATACAATCTGGTTTGGAATCGTACCTGATGTGGAGTTGAATCAGACAGAAGGAGGCAGACTTCAGAGAGTTCGTTTTGCAGGCAACAAGCGGGAGGAGAAGAGCGGTAATAATACCATGGAGAACGTGGCAACGCTGATGAATGCGTTGCAGCCCTACCGCATTACAACCTTCTTCAGCTTTTGTTCCGGCGAAGAGTCCACCTTCAGTTATATTGCTACAGAAGGTGTCAACATCTATAAGGAAAAGTGTGCGCCTCTAATGAAGAAGGCCTACAGTGAGTTTGCCGTGCCGTGCATTCCCAACGCAACCATCATTCCCAAGGACAAGTCCGGATTGGTTCTCGATAAGCGGATGGTCATGGATGAGGATGGAAATGTTTCTCTCTCTGCGGAGAAGGATGATGTGATGAAGATGTGGCTGGAAGGAGTCTATGTGGGTGCGGCCTATGAAGCGGCAGGCATTGTGGCAGCATGGCAGTGTCCGGAGTATCTGAAGCAGCGTTTCAGAAATACAAGCATGGAATATCCCGGTGTGCGGTTTGATGTGGAAGCCAATGACAATGCGCTTCTGGCGACCACCAGCATGACCAAAGAGATCTCCGGCTTTACCAATACCATCAAGAATGCCATCAACCGCACCGGCTTCGGCTTTGTATTCTCTTCTGACAATGCGCAATACAAGGGCCGGAATGTCAAGAACATAACGGTTTACAAGGCACGCAACCTGTTAAGTAACGGCAATGAGTTTGAACCCATCTATAAGACGCTGGTCGTTACATATATTGAGCGTATGCTGCGATTCTACAGTGGCGATTTTAAGCAGGATAAGATTCTGACATTTTTCAGCAATAATCCCAACAGCCAGAAGAGCAGATGGGATGCAGACCGTCAGTATGTTAATTCTATTCTTCAGGACGGGGATGAACTGGATTTCAGTATTGACGAGAAAAACGGTGTCTGCGATGTATTAGTGACCTTTGCGAATACCACTAAAAATCTGAAAGTACAGCTTACGAGAAAAGCTGGAAATGAATAATCTTGTACATGCCGTACAGATAAAAAATAGGAGGAAACAAAAATGGGAGTACGATTGAGTATCGAAGGAAGCGAGTCTATCAAGTTACAAGAGACCAGCATCACCGGCATTGAGTTTGGAGCGGATATCCCTCATGATTCCAATGCAAGATCTACGGATCTGGGGTCAACGGTATTGATCACGGGGAAGATTCTGGCAGCCGTAGACGGAGAAACAGCGGATGACACCAGCAAGCTTGCAAAGTGGTCTTTGGTTCCTGCTGAGAAATCCGACTGTTACCGTAAGGTGCAGATCAATGTGGTGAGTGCATCTCAGATTGTGCGTCAGATCACCATTCCCAATGCGTTCGTGGTGGGATACGAAGAGGATTTTACGGATGAGAACGGAGCAGGCACTTTCCGCCTTCTGATCAAGCAGAAGAAGGATAAGATGAGCAATCTTAAATTTGAGGGCGGCTTCGGTGAGGAGTAATCGGCAGGCCGGTAAAATAATACATAGATAGCGCATAGCAGATGAAAGGAGACCAATTATGGGATTTACATTAAAGGTGGAGGGAAACACCACGATTGAACTGGGAACCACAAGCATTACCGGAGTAAAGGTCAGCACTGACATTCCGCAGGACAGCAACGCCAGATCCACAGATCTGGGCAGCACGATCACTGTTACGGGAAAGATTCTGACCGCCGTGGACGGAGATCCGTTTGACGCAACCAGACAGCTGGGCTTATGGGCACTGGTTCCTGCAGAAAACTCTGACTGCTACCGTAAGGTCACTGTGGAAGTGATTGCTGCTTCACAGGTGGTCCGTAAGTATTCCTATCCCAACGCTTTTGTTGTGGATTACAAGGAAGATTACGGCGATGTGGAAGGCATCGGCACTTTTAAGCTGATCATGAAGCAGAAGAAGGATAAGATGGCGCAGGTATCCGTAGAAGGTGGGTACAGCATTAATTAAACAGGAAAATTCCGCATGCAGCTTTGGCGGAAAGACATAAAAGGGGGCTGCCTGCTTGCGGGTGGTCCCCATTGATAAATCTACTGACAGGCGGCAGTACATGAAAGATTACTATAAAATATTGGGCGTAGACAGACAGGCATCAACGGAACAAATAAAGAAGGCATATCGCAGTCTGGCTAAGAAATATCATCCGGATGTGGTAAAGGATGATAAGGCAAAGCAAGAGCGCATGTATGAAATTCAGGAAGCCTATGCATGTCTGGAAAATGAAGAACGCCGTAAGAAATATGATGCAGAGTGTCTGAAAAGCCCCCGAAACACTGTGAACGCAGGGGAGAAAGTGAAAAACGGCAGAACCTCTTTTGGAGAGAAGAGTCCGGATATGGGACAGTTCGAACGGTTTTTCGGATTTCAACCCGGCAGGGGGATGGAAACTTATCAGGACCATAGAAGTTCAAAGCCGGAGGGGCCTATCAAACCCGAGGAAATGTTTGCAGCCTTTTTCGGAAGAGGAAGCATGCAGGAGGCAGAAAAAAGAAATGCGGCGGGAAGCAAAAGGAAAAAGAGTTAAACAGACGCTGGATGTTCTGATTATTTTATGCGGAGCAGGTGCTGTTTTCCTTGTCTTTAAGGAAATAGGGACATGGCGCTTTGCACCTGCGGTTTATTTTGTCATTGTTATCGGAATGGCAGCGGCGATATATGATCTTTTCCGGCTCAGCGGCAGCAAGAATACGGAAGAGATCATGCCAGAGGCGGAAAGAATACAGGGGATACAAAGGCTGATTCTGCTGGATGAGGAAGGAAAGCCCATTAAATCATGGGACTTGCAGGGAAAGATTTCCCTGATCATCGGAAAAGCCGGGCGGGATCAGGAGCTGGATATTGATCTGTCAGACTGTGAGTACAGCAGCTTTATTGACTTTCAGCATGCTGTGCTGAATTTCTGTCTGGATCAATGGTATGTGGAGGATCTTGGGTCTCAGAACGGTGTAAAAGTAGGAAAGGTGGAAGACGGGGAATGCTACAGGGTGATCCACCGCCCCTGTAAGGTTGTGGCAGGAGATGTTCTTTACATTGCGAATACGAAGCTGCTTCTGACGTAATGTGAAGTAGAGATAAAAAGGATAGGAGATGGGAGAAAATGGGTTTGGCGAAATGTCCGAATGGACACATTTATAACCCCAGACGTTATGGGAAGATCTGCCCGTACTGCAATATGAAAACGCAGGACGAGGCATTTGCGGAAAAACCGCTGGGATTTGAGCCTCCCGTGGAAATACTGGAGGAGACGGTGCGTCCTGTGTGCGGCTGGATCATCTGCATTGAGGGTGCAAAGGTAGGTATGGATTACAAGATTCATGAAGGTAAGAATTTTGTAGGCCGGGGGGATGAAATGGATATCCAGATTCTGGGGGATAATGAGATCAACCGCAGAAATCACGCTATCATTGTATATGATCCTAAGAACCTAAATACCATGATACTTCCGGGAGATTCTTCCGGTATTGCGTACTTGAACGATAAGCCTGTATATGTACCGCTAGAACTGAATCCCTACGATATCATCAATCTGGGGCAGAGCCGTTTTCTGTTTGTTCCTCTGTGCGGAAATAATTTCTCGTGGGGGGATCTGAAATGACGATGGGTATGCAGGCGTTGTCAGGTCTGGGGCTTGTATACATCATTTTGATCTTCTGCCGCTGCATTTTGAAATGGGGAGATGGATCCTGCGGAACTGATAAGCGGCCGGGGATCGGTATTGCGCAGACTACCGGCAGCCGGCAGGTACAGGCGGACGTTGCCCAGATATGGGACAGCAGTGCCGGGCTGATGGCGGTCATAGCGGATGGAATCGGCAGTGCCAATACGGGTAAAGTGTGTGCACAGGTGGCAGCGGATGCGATTCTGGATCGTTATGAGCCATATTGCGAGCTAAACGATCCGATATATTTTTTCAGGACATCGTTTCTGGAGGCAAGCCAGCGTATCCAGAGAACGATAGGAGAGCGCAGAGGCGGTGCCAGCACCGGCGCAGTGTTTATAAATCGCAGCCACCTGTATTATGCGGTGGCAGGAGATATCCGTGTCGCAGTCATGCGGGGCGGGGAGATGATTCCGCTGAGCAAGGGGCAGACGCTGGATGTTCTGGCGGCGCAGGCCTATGAAGACGGTAAAATATCCAGACAGGATACGCTTTGGAGCATGGAGGAGAAAAAGGTCTGGAGTTATCTGGGACAGGATGGCTTCCATGAGATAGAGGTATGTGAAAAGCCTGTGCTGCTAAAGCCGGAAGATAAAGTGTTATTGATGAGCAAAGGGATCTTTGAGGAACTTTCCTGGAGAGAAATAGAGGATATCCTGATCGACACGGATGATTCCCAGAAATCCGCAGACTGCCTGATCCGTGCAGCAGAGCAGAAGGGAAATCCCCAGAGGGACAATGGAAGTGTCATACTGATACAAAGGTTGGAGGCTTAAATGAGACGAATCAATTCTGATTTTCAGACGCTTCATATATCAGAAGAGGGACAGAAGCTCTCTAACCGAGACTATTTCGGTTATGTGGAGATGGATGATTTTGCCTGCTATGTATTGGCGGACAGTCTGGATGACGAACCGGCCGTTAACAGTGCAAGATTGGTAGTAGACAGTATTATCCGTGACTTTACGGAAGCACCCACGATGGGAAAGGGCACTCTCCGGCGATATCTGCTCAGAGCACATACAGAGCTCCTGAAGCAAAGAGCGGGAATGCATTTAAAGGTTGCTGTGGTGGTGGCAGTGACCGACTACCGGACGCTTCGCTATTGTCATGTGGGCAACAGCCGTCTGTACCTGATCCGGAACGCCCGGATTCTGGAACAGACGAAGGACCAGTCGCTGACGCAGAATCTGCTGGAACAGGAACGGATCCTGCTGGATGAGGCCGCAAGGCATGAAGAGCGCAACAATCTTTATTCCTTTCTGGGGGAAAGAGGAAAGCCGGAGATACAGATTTCCCGGAAAAAGAAGCTGGAAGCAGGAGATCTCCTGATACAGCTTACCAGAGGCGTATGGGAACAGTGTGGAGAGCAGGAACTCCTGCGGATCGTCAATGACGCCAAAGAGACAAAGGATATTCTGGATCAGGTGGAAGACTGTATCCTGATGGAGCAGAACAGTAGAAGTATCGACAATTACTCCATGGCTGTGACTGCTGTAAACAAGGTGTATCAGTCTCCGAAAAAACCGGTTTCCGTCAAAAAGGTTCTGATGATCGTCCTGCCTGTTCTGTTGGTGGTGATTACCGTCGGCGTGACCCTGTTTCTGCGGTACCGCAGTATTCAGAACAAAACGCAGTCCCTGTTGCAGTATATGGAAAGCGGTGAGGAGTACCTTGCCTGCAGTAACTTCCAGAAAGTGGCGGAAGAATATGAGGCAGCGAAAAAGCTGGCCGACAGCCTGCATAAGGAGCAGGAATATCGGGAGGCCGATTCCTATACGAAACTGGCAGAGCAGGTGATCTTAGCGGATGAAGCATTGAGCGCAGCGGAATATCAGAAAGCACAGGAACTGTATCTTGCAGCCAGACAGATGGCGGTGGAAAACGGAAATGTGGGACTTTCCTATATTGAGGGACAGCTTAACCGGACGGAAGGGTACATAGAAGTGTTTGATCTGATTGCTCAGGGAGAGAGAAAAGAGGAGTATGACAATCTGACAGGCGCCATTGCACTCTATCAGGAAGCAAAGGAAAAGGCTGCAGCGCTTTACTTCATGGATGGAAAGAAGGAAGCACTGGAGTTACAGATGGCAGCGGAAGAAACGCTGGAAAAGGAACAGTTAGCGGCGGAGAAACGCCTGCAGGAACAGATCGAAGCAGAGGCGGTCAGCCGGGCACTGGATCAGGATCAGAAGACAAATGACCAGCAGAACGCCATAAATATGGAGAATCAGGGAAATGAACTGTTGGCCCAAGGCAGTTATGAAAGTGCCATTACCTTTTATCGTGTGGCCCAGGCCTCCTATAAGCAGCTGGGTCTGACGGAGCTGGCCGACGGAATTGATAAAAAGATGGAAGCTGCCCAGGCCGGAATTGCAGCAAAGGAAGCGCAGGCGGCAGAGGCGGAGAAGCAGAAATCAGAATAAGGATGTGTGGAAGGGGAAACAGATGGGAGAAAGCATGAGCCGGTATACTTATACCCTGAATCCCAGTCAGGGAGTGACGGAGAAACATACCTACAGACAGAGTGAACTGGAAAAGATGACGACATTTCACCTGCGTGAAATATGCAGAAAAGAGCGTCTGGTGGTTTCTTCTGCCAAAAATGACGACAAGGATGGGCTGATCCGTTTGATTATGCGGTTCAGGGGACAGAAGGAATACCGACATATCAGAGAATTCTGTGAAGGCGGAATGGAACGCATACAGGAGTTTTTGAAGCATCAGGTCATCCGTTTTCTGGAGACTCCGGAAGTGGATATACCCGGTACCATTACGATTTTCCATGATACGGAAATGAATGAACTGGACGGCTACCGGATCAAATCTGAGGAAAAGCTTTTCGCCGGAAATCTCCTGCTGGTGGATGAGGCATTTAAAATATATACCTGTTTCTACATAGAGGAAATAGAGGATGTGGCGTATCTGTTTAAGGGAAAAGGGATGCCGGTATGTCCGTTGGAGAAGCATCAGTATTCCATTCTGTATTTCCCGAATGAAGCAATCTCGGAATTTCTGTATGACTGTTATTACGGAAATCATGTCTTCACGCCCGGACATACGGAGGCTGTTCGCATTCCGCTTCTGGATGTTCAGGAAAGACAGATTCCCCAGGCCGATCTGCCGCTGGTGATCGACTTTGGAAGCTCCAATACCACCATGGGAATCTGTCTGTCGGATGGAAGTATGCGGATCGCGACGGCGAAGGGAAAAACGATTATTCCCAGTGTGATCGGTGTGCAGGAAAAAGCGGGCGGAGAAACGGAATTTTTGTTTGGCTATGATGCACAGGAGATGAACAGGCAGAACTACCGGGATGAGGATGCAGCTGTATTTTATGATATCAAGCGGTGGATCAGCGATGCAGACCGGGTGGAGAGCGTCATATTAAAGAGTGGATATAAATACCAGTTTCCGAGAAAAGAGATGCTCCGTGCCTATCTGGATCATCTTCTGGAAATGGCGCGTCAGCAGTTTAAGTGCAGCTTTACCAATATTCAGCTATTGGCACCGATCCGGCAGAAAGAGAAGTTCCGGCGGGTGTTCAAGGAACTGCTTCCGGAATATACCGTGAACTGCGAGCTGGACGAGGGAATGGCCGTATTGTTCCACAGCATTCACAGCATGATCCGGGCAAAGGAATATGAGGAACGCAGATGGTATCACGCCCTTGTGATTGACTGTGGCGGCGGAACCACAGATTTAACTTCCGGGCGGTTCCGGATTGAGAATAACAGGGTGTCCTATATCATTGATCTGGAAACACGCTATGAAAACGGCGACACAAATCTGGGCGGAAATAACCTGACCTACCGTATTCTTCAGCTTTTAAAGCTGCGTCTGACGGAAGAACTGGGATTTCAGACGAAAGAAGCCTTATTCATAGGGGGCGCAGAGGAAGGCAAATCCGCTTACGAGGAACTGGAGAGACGATACCTTCAGGCAGAAAAGTGGCTGCCTACCCGGTTTAAGGAGTATGAGGGCAGGAGCAGGGAGCAGTATTTCTACGTCAAGAATAATTACTACTACCTTTTTGAACTGGCAGAACAGGTGAAAAAGCTGTTTTTTCAAGCCGGATTCTGTTACAGGCTGAAAATATCCACGAATAAGGGAGAGGATCTCTTCTTAGATAAATGGAAGCTTTCCTTCTGTGGAAAAGGAGATGGCGGATCCGCTGCAGAGCAGCTGGAAACGATTTCCGGACCTTTGGAAATCTGTCTGTATTTACATGAAATAGAGGAACTATTGAGACCGGAAATATATGGACTGATGGAGCGTTTTCTCGATCAGAAATTTGAAAAAGGACAGCTTGCGGAATATGAGATGATCAAGCTGACGGGGCAGTCCTGCAAATCGAGACTGTTTCTGGAAGCGCTCAAACAGTATGTTCCGGGAAAGCGGATACAGGGTGTCCGGCGGGACGATGCAGGGACGGAACTGAAAATGTGCTGTCTGGAGGGAGCACTTGCTTACTTTATGAACTGCAAGCTGGGATACATGAAGGTAAACGAGAACTATAGAGTAGGCAGCCTGCCCTATGAGATTATGGCATATACCCATGAAAAGGAAGAGAAAACCCTGATTAAGAGTCAGGATACGCAGAATGTGATCGGATACATTTCCCGTTTCCACATCGGAAATCAATTGGATCTGTATCTTAATGATGAACAGGGGGAATGGCTCAGGACATACCATTTTGCCTATGACACTTCTAAATTTGAGAAGACTACCCAGAAGGAGATCGACGAGGATTATGCGGGTACGGTGATTCAGGAAGAAACAGATATCATTTTAGAGGGAGAGATGAAGTTCTTTGTATGGGTTTCCAAGGAACGTTGGGGATTTGTGGTGCTGCCCATCCTGAGAGATCAAGAGGAACTATATAAAGGTGCAGAAACCTTCTTCGATTTTGAAGACGATACCTGGGAACTGAATTTCTTTGACGGAAGGAAGTAGGTGTGCATTATGGGGTGGTCAGGTCAGGAAGACGGCATGGACGTAATGAAAGAGATAATCCAGAAGGAGATACAATCCATAAGCAGTCTGGAAGAAAGGGTGATCTTCAAGAATCTGATGGAAGGAGTCTTTTTATCCCTGTATGACAAGAATCGGGAGATGTACGAGGGATTGGAGCGCCGCATCAAAGAAGAATTGGACTATGACAAAAACCGCTATTATGTAAAGACAGGCATTGTGGAGAGGGAATTTTTCGATGCCTCCCACCATCTGCTGTCACCAATGGATGAAAGTGATCTGGCAGAAAAACTGTATGATATGAAGGAAATTCTGCGGGCGGTGGAAGAAGAGGGAGCGTTCCGGCTGATGAAAGTCATGTTACGCTGCGATTTTCTGGAACAGCAGAAACTGCTGGCATTGCAGCCTGTGTTTGAAGGCGTCATCGAGACCGAAGAACCGGAGAAGGAATGGAAGGTGGAGATCCGTCTGCGGGAAAATCGGGAGTATCTGAAAAAAATAGAATACCTGTATCTGTTGTTTACCAGAAACGGCATACCCTGGCAGACCGCCAATGCACCCTATCTGTATAAGATGGCGGACATGATCGTGACCGGGCTCCCGGAAGGAATTACCGGCAAAGAGAAAATCAGGCGGGTAACCATCCAGTTTGGAGAATACAGCAGTATGATTCAAGAAGATGTCATTCCGGTATGGAATATTCAGAGACTTGAGCTGGACAGCATCGGTTTCCCCATACCCTGCGGAGACCATCAGAATTATGAACACAGCGTTTCCCTGAAGAAGCATGGAATAAATCATGCATATCTGGTGGAGGATGACAGGAATGTACAGAGTGTCAGTCAGGAAGGGGAAAGATTACGAATCGTATGTAAAACCGGTGAAGCAAAAAAATGGGGGATCTATCAGATCCGTTCTTCCCAGGAGCAGAAGATAGACCGCTATACCTTTCCCATCATGGGAAACGGCCGGGAAGAAAGCTTTGCAGAGAAATACCAGAGAAAGTGGAACCAGCAGATCAGGACCAAAACAGAGCTGGCGCATTTCATAAAGGGATTCGGGCTGGAGGATTATGTACGTTATCAGGACTGTCAGGTAGAGGACGACTTTCCGGGCAATAGGGAGACATACGCGGTGAACTGCTTTATTCCGGATGAGATCCGGCTCAGATCAACGCAGAAGAAACTGGTTCTCTATTTCCAACCGGGAAAACAGGAGAGGTGGCTGCAGAGAGATATTCTGAGTTTTCTGGTATCTGAGGTACAGCGGATCTATCCGGAATATGACTGTGGGGGAATATTGGTATGAGGTACCTCTGGGAAGTACTATTGGAAGCGAAAAAGGAACAGATTCCGGAAGAGAGACTTCGGTTTGTCCATGCGCCACAGGGCAGCGGGTATATGGAACTGTCCCTGCCCTGTCTCAACCAGACCTGGCTGGGAGAAGAGGAGCAGCCGGAAGACATCAACATAGAGGTGAATACCTATTATCGCTTTTATGACATATTCTGTGAAATGTTTCCACCGGATGAGGCAGAGTTCCCCTCACTGCGGGAAAGTCTGACAAATTTATGCCTGCATATGCTGGCACAGAATGATATCAGGATGGGCATGACAAGGGAAGATTACCACAAGAGACTTCTTGCAAAAGAGATTCTGGACGGAAACTTCGGAGAAATAGCAGGAAACGTATTCCGGTCAATGAGCAGCAAAGAGCAGGAGATATTGCTGGGCGGATGGCTGAACAGCTTCCGGACAGGCAGTGTCCTGCCGGTTTTTCTGGATATGGTTCATGGTCTGGTGGCGGACAGCATCGTCTATCACAACAACGCCTATCCGGATGAGATTCTGATCTATACCGGATGGAAGAGAGAGCGGAACCTGGAGCAGAGGATCCGATTCCTGATCGATACGTTTCTGGACATCCGGTATCGGGTGGAAATCTTTTATGAATATCATTTCGGGATAATCGGAGTAGAGGAGACGATGCGGATCGGGGAGATCGCGATCTGCTGAAGGGAGAGAAAATGTTTCAGAATATTTATCCTGTGTTTGAACCCAAAAGACTTTTAAAAAAAGAGATGTTGGAAAATCTCAGGGATTTTCCCAGAAGCCTGTTTGGATTTCAGTATCAGAATTACAGTGATGGAATTCTGTATGGATGTGACATTACGGGAACGGAGACAGGGCTGATTCTTCTGCCGGGAATATTGTGTTACAAAGGTGTGCCCTATTTTCTGGAGAGACCATATCCTGTTTCGTGTAAAGCAGAAGGAAAAGTGGCATATGTAAAGGTACATTTCTGGGATAAGACCATCGGCAGCGGCGGTGAAGAGTATTTGTCACAAATCATTGTGGATGAACAGGAGCCGGATGCAGAACAGGAACTGGAGCTGGCACGGTTTAAACTTCAGGCGGGAGCAAGACTTCGCTCAGACTATGTGGACTTTTATGATTACGAGACCGAATTTGATACGGTGAATCGTATTTACGTGCCTTATGCCGCACCGGATCATCCCGGCATCTGGCCGCAGATTTTAAAGAGCTTTGCAAGAGAATTATTAAAGTATGCTGTGACAGATCCGTGGGATTGTGCATTCTGTCTCCAATGTCTGCAAAGGAAGGAAGCCATGCCTTATGAGGCGGTCCGTGCCTATCTTCATGCAAGGCTGGGGCAGAATAAGGAATACACAAATATGCAGATGTATGGCGCATTGAAGAGAATTCTGGGTGAAGCGGGCGGAAGGGAAGAGATTCCCGGACAGACCCGAAAGAAAGAGGGAACATTACTCATGCTTTAACGGTGTGAGGGAAAAGGAGGCGGCAGGCATGGAAAACGAAATGGATTTGTCCATAGCACGGTTTATCAGAGAGCAGCGGGAACGGGAAGAACAGGAGGAAAGAGAACGCCTGCGGAAACAGTATGATCCCAGGGAGCGGATTACTTATACGCTGGAGGAGATGATAGAGGGGATACGAAGCGGACGACAGTATCTCTATACATTGTTGCTGGAGTTTGAACCGAAGGACCTGTTGGAAGGACGGTTGACGGTTCCTTTTATTAAAAATTTCTATGATGTGGAGCAAAATGAAGCCGGAATGATTCTTTTGGCAAGCAATGCACGCAAGGTTGTTTTTAATGTATCTGATGCACCTTGCACAAAAGTGAAGATGCCTCTGAATAAATGGATCGAGCAGACCAAAGAAGCCATGAAGGATATGCACATATATATTAAGCCCGGGAAAAAGGCGGTGGTAGGAAATATGGAATATTTCTGCTATACGGCGCCTACATCCAGAGGACGTCTTTTTAACATCGTCTTTCGGTTGAAAAAAGGCGGCAGGATATATGCGGGAAACCTGAATTGCCCGGAGGAAGAGCAAAAAGGCATGGGACTGTTGCTGGAGGCAATGGTGCATGTGATTGAGGAAATGAACCGTTAGAAGGGAGGGAGCAGCGTATGGATGCGATTACCTATGGGAGTCTTTTTCTGATACTGGGAAGTACGCGTCTGTCGGTTTTGACATGCTGCATCAGTGAAAATCCCGGGAAGCACGGATTTCTTTCCGCAGATGCAGAGACGCAGGAGGAACTGAAGGATTATCTTCTGTACGAGGAAGATGGTCATATCGGATTATTTGTAATGCTCGGAGAGACCATAAAACCGTTGTTTTACGGCACGGTGACCTGTATGGAAGTAAAGGCTCAGGGAGGAAGGTGTGTGCTGCATCTGGAGGCACTGACGGAAAGCTATCAGATGGATCTTACAGTAAGGAACCGGTCTTTTCAGGACGTAGCCATGACCTCCCACCAGTTAATTCAAAAGATATTGGAGCCTTATTCGCAAAGTCAGATTCTGTTCTCCATAGAAGATAAGGCATTAGGGCAGATTATGGTGCAGTATCAGGAAACGGATTGGGAATTTCTGAACCGTGTTCTTTCCGCGTATGGTGCCAGTGCGTATATTGCAGGCAATGAACCGGGGATTTATCTGAGAGTAGGATTGATGGATACAGAGGAGGATGCCGACTGGGATCTGCTTCCCTATGTTCTGCATCGTAATGCTGCGCCCAGAGAGACAAAAAAAGGACTGAAAGGGCAGATCTGCTATCAGATAGAGACATATGACATTCTTCCATTGGGAAAAAAAGTGCTTTTCAAAGGGAAAGAACTGTATATCGGAAAAATCGAAAGATTTTTCCGGCAGGGACTTTTTGTCAGCAGATATTATCTGTATTTTGCAGAGGGACTGAGGAAACTGAAATATTACAATCCGTTCCTCGGTGGAGTATCCATAAACGGGGTGGTTACGGCCGTCAGCAGGAATCGGCTTCAGGCACAATTAGAGACGGATGCTTTGGCAAATTACAGGAAAAAGTATTTTTTCCCCTTTTCTACAGTGGCAGCATCTCCGGATGGAAGTGGATGGTATTGCATGCCCAGACCGGGGGATCAGGTAAGGATTTTCTTCCCCACCGCAGATGAGAAGGAAAGCTATGCGATTGCAAATATTCAGGGAGATTCGTCGCCTGCATCTGACAGTCCGATGAGCAGGCCTGATCTGAAGGATATTACCATGCCGGATGGAAAGGCTGTCCGGTTTATAGAAGGCGGAATACAACTGGCTGTTGGCGGAAATAAAGGAACTGTCACTCTGACAAATGATGGAAACGCCGAAATTGTTACCGATGATGACATTGAAATCAGCGCGGCGGAGGCAGTGTGTTTCAGCACGGATGGAATGATGAGTGTGACAGCGGGATCCCGGATACAGTTTATCAATGATGCGGGGGGAAATATTACCGTAACAGACGAAACAGTGAAAATCGATGCTGCTATGATTATCAACAATTAGCGGAGGGATATTATGTACAGTTTGCATGATATAGAAGTAAACGGGCTGGATCTGGCAGAGGTGTTGGAGTGTGAAATAGAATCCCGGGCAGGAGAGCATAGTACGCTGGTGATCCTTGCCCGTGTGACAGAAGAAGAGTTTGTATTTGAAATCTCAGATTGTCAGGATCTTGAAGTACTTCTGCGCGAAGGAGAAGGCAGGAAGATCCTGTTCTCCGGCATCCTGACGGATATTCAGATAACGGAAAGCGGTCAGGTGAAGACTGTACGAATAGAAGGAAAGAGCCGCAGCTGGCTTATGGATCGGGAGAAACATTCCCGTTCTTTCCAGAACGCTAAGATGACTTTTCAGGAGTTAGCACAGGAAATACTGGCAAATTATAAGGATGCTGATCTGATCTATGCTGCTGCGGGAAAGGCGGTTGGAAGTCTGATCGTTCAGTATGAGGAGACGGATTGGGAATTCCTGCAGAGAGTGCTTTCCAGGGAAGGTATTATGATCACTCCGGACTGCCGACAGCCCGGCTTAAAATTATATGCGGGAGTTCCGGAGCTTGTGGAGTCAGCATTTCCCTGTCATATTCTGGATATGGAAAAGGATATGGACGGATATTATGAGCTGAAGGCAAACGGCAGAGAGGTGCATGCATCGGATTTTACCCGCTATACGGTCGTTTCAGAACAGCTTATGGGAATCTTTGATCCGGTCCGGATACAGGGAAATCCTTTTGTGGTTTATGCATGCAGATATTCCTTTGAAGATCAGGAGATGCAGGGAACTTATAAATTACAAAGTGCAAAGGGGCTTACAAGGCCTGTGATCTATCCCATGCATTTGATCGGGGTAGCGCTGAATGGCAATGTGGTGAACGTATCAGGTACAAAAGTGCAGGTAGCAATGGCAATTGATGGAAACAGCAGGAAACGTGCATTGTACTGGTTCCCCTATTCCACCCTGTCTGCATCCTCAGATGGCAGCGGATGGTATTGCATGCCGGAGGTGGGAGATGATGTGCGGATATATTTTCCTTCCAAGGCAGAATCTGAGGCAATTGCACTGAGTGCTGTAAGTAATTACGATGCACCGCAGAGTGGAGAAGATCGGATGAGCGATCCGGACAACCGGTATCTGCGCACCAAATCCGGGCAGGAGCTTGCACTGGCCCCGGGGTATATAAAGCTTTCCTGTGGAAAAGCAGCATCCGCAGTGACAATTCAGACGGATGGAAAGGTCAAAATACAATCTCAGTCTATGGTGAAGGCAATGGCACAGGAAGAGATTGCGATTCATGCGGAGGAGCAGGTGACGCTTCATGTATCGGAACAATTTATTATGCATAGTCTGAGCGGCGGACAGATTGTATCCAGCAAAGGCAACGTTATTATGCAGGGAACAGAAGTAATCGTGGATTAACATGTTTTGAAGGAGAGACAGATGGACAGAGAAACGGCTTTGCAGAATTACAGAGAAGCGGTATCGAGAAAAATAGCAGCATTCCGCAGCCATATGGGGGATTCTGTTCTGGAACATGCCGAGGATTGGGAGGCTGTGGTAGAAAAAGCCATGAAGCTTCTGGGAGAGCAGATGGAAAAACAGGGAAAGGAGTATGTATGTTTTTTGTATTTTTCTCTGTTGAAGTCAGATACGATCAACAGAAACTATCGGGTTCAGCTTCACGGTCTCGATATGAGCTGGTATATGGATAAGGAACCGGTTGAGGTGTATGTGGATGTAAAGGAATTGCTTACACCTTTGGATGAACTTTGGAATGAGTTAGTTTGTGCCAATCAGGGATATGGTGTCTCTGTCAATGAATATGACATTCAGAATCTGCTGTTTGATGAACTGACCATTATGGACAATATGATCTGTCAGGTGCTTCGCTATCGTCTGCGGGACTGGGAGAAAAAGGGAATCTTTGAGCCTGTTACCCGTTCTCCCTATTGGGTCCTGAGGTGGGGGGAATATCGTGATCAGACCGAAATACTGGTTCAGACGGACCGGGTGGAAAAGGATCCCGGCGTCTGGAAGACCGAACTGTCAAAGGCAGTCAGAGAGCCGGAAAAGATGGTGTTCAGTTATTGGTATAAAGGCACCTATGCAGACAGAACGATCCGGGACATGGATATGCGCTTTATTACGTTTGAGGAAAGCACCGTACAAAACATTGTATTTCAGAACTGCAATCTGGAAGGAAGCCGTTTCCCCGGAACCAGACTGACGGGATGCAGCTTTGAAGGGTGTAATCTGTGGGGGGCAGATTTTCGGGAGTGCACGTTTGAACAGACATCTTTTGCCGGAGCTGAACTTACTGCCGCTGTGTTCCCCGCAGAAAGTGTTCCGTTTCTGGAAATCAGTGCAGAGCAGCTTCAGGTAATCCGTCTGGACAGGGAGGAAGAATCATGAGGTATTTCTTTATTACGCAGGACAAAAATCTGCCGGGATCTATTCAGTATCGTGATTTTGATATCAATGGGAGCCGTCATGTGTTTTCTAAAGAGGACAGCAGCCAGTTGGACAGTGTTGTGGCATTGTATCTGGCAGGGGATGGCAACGAGGCCAGATGGGATTTTCTACAGCATCCGGTAACCATGTTCTCCAGAAGATTCCGGAATATTCTGGATGCGTATGAACCGGGATTGTTCTTCCAGGAGGTAGTTCTAATCCACAAGGAGAGTTCCCGGCAGTACCGGTATGTACATACGTTAATGGATCAGCTGGATGCGGTGGGAAGTCAGACGGAATATTATCCCAACGGGACGGTAAAGCGTCTGGTTTTAGACAGCAGGAAAATTGGACAGCATAACCTGTTCCTGCTGAAAGGGAACCAGAGAAAGGATCCGATTGTCAGTCTGCCTCTGGCAGAGAGCCTGCTGCGGCGCAGGCCGATGGGAATACACTTTGAAGAAGTGGAGGTGCAGTAAATGAGTGAGATACAGCCAAGTCTGGGAGAACTGGAGGATGCACAGAATACTGCCTATGAGAATTTCTTCACAGCGCGGGATGCTGTTACGGCGGCTGGGGAAAGAGTTGCTGCCGCCGATGAAGCGGTATGTCTGGCAGAGAAAAAGTATATGAACGGTGAAATCAGTGCGGAAGAGTGGGAGGCAACGTTACAGGAATTAAGCGATGCACAAGTGGCTGAGACAGCGGCAAATGAGAACTATGAAGCTGCGGCAGCGGGGGCGCAGGCGGCAGCGGAAGCGGTGGAGGCCAAAAAACAGGAACTTCGTGACAGCCGTGTAAATGACACCGCTTATGTGGTACATTGTGCCCGGATCGAGTGCCCTTTTGGTATGCGTGAAAGCTATCTGGCACTGGATGCTACCCATGGGGTACTGACGCACCAGATACCGCAGATGACGGTAAAAGATATGATTCTGAATACAAATATCATTAACTTCGGTGGATGCCACAGCAGGGAGAACCCTGATGTTCAGGCGGAGATTGAAAAAACCAACGCCATCATAGAATCCAAAAAAGACTGGCGGGACGATGTGGTGGGCTATTTCACAAAGAAATGGAATGAGCGTGTAACAATCATAAAAGCAGGGATCGGTCTTGCAAAAAAACTATTAGGGATGAAAAAGAAAGAAAAGACCGAAGAAGAAAAGCTGGAAGAAATGAGTTCAGATTTTGTTGGTGAGTGCAAGGCCCAGTTCCCCGCGGACGGAGAATGGCTGGAAGGGCATGAAAAGGTATTTATTAATGGGGAACCGTTGCTGTTGCGCAGATGCAGTATCATGTGCAGTTACGGAGGATGTGTAACGATCTTGCTTTCGGGACAGCCGGAATAGGAGGAAAAAGGTATGGAGCTTGCTTATCAGGGTCTTTTCATTCGACTTCCCTTTGAAGGTGCGGTTGGAGTAGAAGCATTTGAAATGAATGCGTCATTTAATGACCATGTCACATTAAGGCTGTTACTTCTGGTGGAAGAAGAAAAGATAGAAGCTCTCATTCATGGTATTGGGGATGGGGATGATATAGAGGTATATAAGGCGGAGGCTGATGGGCTTTTATATGCCGGAAAGATTACAGACGCTAAAATGGAGCAGGATCGCAGCCTGCACCTTTTGCAGCTGGAAGCAGCTTCTTATACCATGGAATGGGGGCTTGCACCGGTAAGCCAGAGCTTTCTGAACTTAGACACAACATACAGGCAGGTTATGGACAAGGTCCTTAAGAATCAGAAGGATGCGGAAATTCTGGACTGTGCTACCAAAGGAGCTGTGATTCCTGATTTCCTGCTTCAGTATGAGGAGAGCGACTGGAATTTCCTCGTGCGTCTTGCCAGTCATTTTCATACCTTTATGGTACCGGACTGCCGTGCGGCGCATGGACGGGCCTATTTTGGAATTCCGGATCTGGGGGAAGAATATGTCCTGAGCGATGAAGAGTTTACAGAGATCAAGGATATGGACCAGTATTATCGTCTGGGCAGAGAACAGAAAATCCTTCCGCAGGAAACCCTTAAATGGAAAGTGACTGCCAGGCAGGATTTCTGTCTGGCACAGAAGGTACGCTTCCGGGGGATCAGTGCCATTGTCACAAGGATACAGTATCAGACGGTAGAAGGAGAACTTGTACGGACTTATGAACTGAGCCGGAGAAAGGGTGTGTTATGTGCCCCTGAAAAGAATCCTCATATTTTCGGTATGAGCATCCCCGCTACGGTAAAAGAGCGTTCGGGAAATTGTGTCAGGGTGCATTTCCATATTGATCCGGAATATGATAATTCCCCTAATGTAAAATACTTTACTTATGCGATCGAGAGCAGCTTTATCTACTGTATGCCGGAGGTGGGAAGTCAGGTACATATTTACTTCCCCGGGGATGATGAGAAAGATGCTATTGCAGTTCATGCCATCCGGACATCCGGCGGTTCCTCCGCATCCGGTTATGCACAGATACCGGACAACAAATCTTTTTCCAATGTAAATGGTGCGGAACTTTTGATGACTCCATCTAAGGCTATCGTATCTGCCGATCAGGAAAAGCAGACCTGTGTCTATCTGGATACGGATGGAAATGCCCTTATCACAGGGAAGAAGATTTGTCTTCATGCGGAAAAGAACCTGATTGTGGGCGATCCTGCAGAGGAAGACGGACAGGCTTCCAGACAAATGGTGCTGGAGGCGGAGGAACTGACGGTTCAGGTCGGAGGGAACGGTTCTCAGATCAACTTAACGGATGAGGCACGGATTATAGCAGCCTTTGTAAAGATGGATGCATCGGACCGGTCGCCTGCTGCAAATCCGTCTCTGGAAGAACTCAGATCATCTGTAACAGCAAATGATGAGACCAACAGAAAAAATATCAATGAAGATGTCAGCAATGAGCTGGTGGAGAAATTCGAGGAAGGCAGAACCGGTATTCTGAAAGGGATCGTAAAAGTGGCTGCCACAGTTGCAACTGTGGCGGTAGCGGTAGCGCTGACCGCAGCAACCGGCGGTGCTGCGGCAGTTATTATTGCAACCGTGGTGTTGGGAGCAGCTACGGCTGCATATGCTGCTGCAGATGTGGGAGAAGGAATAGACAATTACAAAAATGCCCAAAGCGGTGATTTAAGTCAGGGACACAATTTCATGCGGGATGATGTATTCGGTGGAAACGAGCTCCTGTATGAACTGGTGAGAGCGGGTACGGAGATTGCCTTCGGTGTTGTATCCGGCTGTGCAATAGGTAGTGCATTTAATAAATTGATGACAGCAAAAAAATTCATACATCTTGCTAAGGAAGCAAAATGTCTGAAGGCAGTCATGCAGATAGGGGGAAATGTCCTGGATGGTATTTTTGATGATCTGGCACGGACAGGAGAGATCAATCCTGCCAGGACACTATGGAATATCGGGATAGGATTTGCACAGGGCAGTACCGGCAGTGGCATCCGTGACGGACTATTGAGTAAATTAGGTATTGAAGGATGTTCCTTCGGAAACCATCTCATTAAGACATTTCTGGGCGGTTTTATTGACACCGGCATAGATGGGGTGGGTTCTGCTCTGAGTGAACAGGACTTTGATCTGAAGAGCAGCCTTATCCAGAATCTTTTCTTTAATGGACTGGACGCTTTTATCAGCGATCCTGTGGATGCAGTCACGGGAATCTATGTCATTCAGGCTACGGATTTCCTGCTGGCCAGCGTGCCCTTTGCCCTGAAACTGGAACGGTCCTATTATTCTACCAATAATACGGTCTCTGTACTGGGGCTGGGATGGAAATTCCCATATGCCAGCAGGATATATCGGGATACAAGGGATGTGGAGCATACCCGGGTTCATCTGGAGACCATCACGGGTCATTCTGTGTGCTACGAGGAGCAGGATGGCCGTTGGGTGAACCAGAGCAAGGGAGCATCCAGATTCCTGATGGAAGTACAGGAGGCAGAGATAACCGGACAGGAGCGGTATGTGCTTACGGATGTGGTGGACCATACCCTGAGTGTTTATGATGCCAGAGGACTGCTTCAGTCTGTGGAATATCCAAATCAGCAGCGCTTAAGCTTTGCCTATGGAGAAGAGGGGCTGGAACGGATCGTTACGCCCCTGGGCAATGTACTTCAGGTAGAGTGCCGGGGTGGGCGTATTCTGCAGATTACGGATGAGATCGGACGCAGGACCCAGTATCGCTATGAGGGCGATCTTCTGGTGGATGTGGTGCATACGGACGAGGGGATTACCCACTACGAATATGATGAAAACGGACATATTTCTTCCGTTACGGATCAGAACGGAAGTTGTTATCTGGAGAACGAGTATGACGTGAAGGGCAGGGTCACCCGTCAGAACTTTTCAAGCGGTGTGTACCAGACCTTTACTTATGATGATATTCATCACAGGAATACCATTTATTACAGCGAAACGGGCAAGACGGAGATCTATGAATACAATAACCGGTTTCTGAAGGAACGGGTAATTTATGAGGATGGTTCGTTTCAGACCTATCAGTATTCGGATGACAACTTAAAGGTGGAAGAAATCAGTCGTCTGGGCAGCAGGAAAGAGTGGGAGTACGATGCCTATGGAAGAAGCATCCGGGAAAAATTCCCGGATGGCTTTGAAGTGCACCATGAATATAATGAGCACCATGATCTGGTACATACATGGGACAGCGACGGAAGAGAGACCCTCTATACTTATGACCAGGAACACAATCCGGTCAGGACGATGGAAAAGATCAAAGAGGGCAAATGGAAAGAAACGGCCCGGAAGTATGATTTCAGGGGAAGATGCATTCTGGAGCGGGATGCCCTCGGAAACGAAAGCCTTAAGGAATATGAAGCCAACCGGGCATACCCCAGCCGTGTCATTACGCCGAAGGGGGAGGAGGCCGCCTACGGCTACGATACCGTAGGCCGCAGACTGTCCATCAGCAATACTTACGGAACGGTGGAGCTGGCTTACAATTCCAGGAACTTTGTCACCAGCCGCATCGACGGGGAAGGCTACACCACCCGTAGATTCTATGACCGCATGGGCAATCTGACCACTTACTATCCACCCGTGCAGTGGGAAAAGAAAGAGAGCGGCTATGAGTACCGCCACGATTTTCTGGAACGTGTGGTAGATACCATATCTCCCCTGCAGGAACATCACCGTGTATTCCGTAACTTTGACGGGGACATCACCAGCCGGATCCATCCGGTCAGCTATGCCCTGAAAGGCGAAGAGGGAGAAGGAACCCGCTATGAGTACAATTCTGACGGGAACTGCATCCGTATCCTTTATCCGGACGGAGGCGTGGAGCGGAGATTCTATGATGCGGACGGCAACATGATCAAACAGGTACAGCCGGAATCTTATGATGCAGATTCGGATGACGGCAATGGCTACCGCTATGCCTATGACGCCTGCGGCCGGATGACAGAAGTACAGGATCCCGAGGGGAACATCCTGCACACCTACGAGTACAACGGGCACGGACAGATCCTCCGGGAAGTGGACGGCGAAGGAAAGGAGGTCATCTATACCTATAATGATCTGGGCTGGAAGATCCGGGAACAGATAAAAGTGCAGGAGACCGATCCTGCGCTGTACCGTGTCATCGCCTATACCTATGACAGTCAGGGCAATAAGGTGGAGGAGGCCTACGGACAACAGGAAGTAGAACGGGACGGAGAGCCGGATGGCTGGCACCGGATCCATTTTTCCTACGATAAAAACAATCATCTGAATGTAGTGAAAGATGACTTTGGGGCAAAAATGCGCTACGATTATGACTGTCTGGGAAATGTAACGCTGGAAGAGCGTGCCATTGCGGACGGTGTTCATAGTGTCATTCATTATGCCTACAATAAAAACGGGTGGCTTGTTCAGCGGACGGAGGAAATCCAGGGCAACGGCCCGGTACAGGCCGCCGTTACAAGATATGCCTACGATGCCAACGGCAACCTGACAAAGATCACCACACCGAAGGGTTCCGAGATCCACAGAAGCTACGATGCGGATGACCGCCTGAACGAGGAGAGAGTCCTTGACAGAAAGAACGGTATCGACAGACGGGTGCAGTATGCCTATGATGCGGCCGGAAATGTGCTGAAACAGGCCATTCTGGGAGCGGACGGGGAATGTCTGGAGAGCAGCACCCGGTATGACCTGAAAGACCGGGCGACCCACAGAACCAATCCGGCAGGAGGGGTGACCCGCTATCTCTATGACCGGAATGACAGGCTGCGGAAAGAGATCAGTCCCTACGGCTACGAGCCGGAGAGTGATGACGGGGCGGGGGTATCCTACACCTATGACAGCCGCGGCAACCGCCTCCGCACCACCAATGCATTAGGAGAAGTGGTACAGGAGCTTTCCTACAACCTGCGGAATCAGCCGGTCATCCAGAAGGATACGTTTGGAAACCGGACAGAACTTTCCTACGAACTGGACGGAAAGATCAAGGATGTCCGGCGATTAGGGAACGGTAACCGGAACCATCAGCGCACCCTCCAACAGTATGAGTATAATGCCAGGGGGCAGATCATGGGAGTTGTGGACGGCAACCGGAATCCCATCTCCTATGACGTGGACAGCTGGGGACGCATCACAGGCATTGGCTTTGCGGACGGGGGGAAGGAAGGCTATGAATACACCCCCGCCGGGCAGATCAGCAGGACTATAGATGGCAACGGCAATGCAGTGCAGTACCGTTATAACAGTCTCGGCAAGGTCAGCGAGAGAATTGATCAGCTGGGATTCACAGAGACCTTCCGGTATGACGAGGAGGGCAACCTGTCCCTGCACATCGACAGGGACGGAAGACAGCTGCAGCGCGCCTGCAACGTATTCGGACAGCCCGTGTATGAGAAGGCGTCCGATGCAGAGGGGAAACATACCAATATCAGTACCTGGCACTATGACAGTCTGGGCCGGGTGACCCGTGCTGTCTGCGACGGAAAGTCCTATGAATATATCTACGATGCACATGGTAACCTGAAAGAGAAGCGTTCCAACGGGAAACGCTTAGTTTCCTATGCCCATGACAGGGCAGGGCAGATCACGGAGATCAGGGATCCCGCGGGAGTCTGCACCCGGTATGAGTACGATATCTTAGGACGCAGGAGCCGTATTTACAACAATGACGGACTGGAAGTGCGCTACGGCTACGATGCCCTGAACCGCATCCGCCATATCCGTTATGGCAATGGTGTGGAGACCGCCTATACCTACGATGGTGACGGTAACATCCGCACTCTGGAAACCAGAGCGGGCGAAAATGTCCTGCTCTCCTTTGCATACCGGTATGACGGCAACGGAAACCGCACGGCGAAGACAGGCACACAGGCGACTCTGGGCGGCATCACCACAGGGAATAATGCGTTGGATATCTCCTACAATTATGATGTCCGAGGACAGCTTCTGGAAGAGCGGCGGAACGGCGCTTCTGTTTGCTATGCCTATGACAAAGCCGGAAACAGAATCCGGAAGACGGATGCACAGGGAGAAATCCGCTATCTTTATAATGAGAAGAACCAACTAATCGCAGAAGAAAGCCCTGTCGATAGAAAACAGTTTTCTTATGACCGTCAGGGCGGTATAATAGAAGAGAAAAATTCAGCCGGAATCCGTCTGTTCTCCTATAACAGCCGCCGCCAGCAGACAAGGGTGGAAACCGAAACCGGCAGCGTGCAGGAGAACCGCTATGATGCGGAAGGCCTGCGGTTTGAACTGCTGGAAAACGGCAGGAGAACCAGCTTTGTATACCACAATGGAGAGCTTCTGCAGGAGGAGGGAAGAGAAGAGCAGGGCACCAGTTATCATCTCGGGGCAGGGATGGAAGCGTTCCGCAGAGGACAGGAACTGTCCTACTACCACAGGGACGAACAGCTCAGTACGGTATTTGTTACTGATGGACAGGGAGAAATCCGGAACAGCTATCAGTATGATGCCTTTGGCATACCCCTTGAGACCACAGAACAGCTGAATAACCGCATCCGTTATACGGGACAACAGTATGATGATGTAACGGGACAGTATTATTTACGGGCGAGGTACTATAATCCGGTTGCCGGGCGTTTCATGCAGGAAGACGTCTACCAGGGGGATGGACTGAATCTGTATGCGTACTGCGGGAATAATCCGGTGGTGTATTATGATCCGAGTGGGTGGTCAAATCAGCAAAATGGGTTAAATAGTCTTTCAGATATGACATATGAAGAAATAGTTGATTCTTTATATATAAGGAGTGATCAATTGTTTCAACAAAAAATAGATACTGGTAAACTACATTATTCTAATAGCGAATTATTGCCTGACGAATTAGATGCGGTATTAGGTATGAATGCTGTTTCAGGAGATAATTTGTCACCACATCATATGCCATCGGCTCATTCTATTTTGGAGAATGAAGGAATGAATCCTTCGTATGGTGCATGTTCGAATGTAATGACCGATACACATAAAAATACTTTTACGTATGGCATGAATAATAGAACGCGAAGGTATGATATGGCTTTGTATGAATCCTTGTCATATGAAGATAGACTTGTGTTCGATCAGTATGATTTGCAAAGAGTTTATGCTGAGTCAAGACCGAATGTTGACATGGATATTGTAAAGAGTAAGTTAAAGGAAGAATACGATATGGCAATGGGAATGAGAGAAGTAAAAGAATCTTTAACGCTAGAGGGAGAACAGGATATGCGTAATATAGAGGAAATGAAAGAAGAGGGGTGTAGATGAGAGATTTTATTCAACGAATGTATCATGCTATTCAGGAAGGAAATGTCGAATTGTTTGATGACATTGAGGAAGATATAAAAAGAGGAAATATAGAATTATCATTAGAAGACATAGTCCCACTGTGTAAAATGACTATTATTGATTCAGAATATATAGAATATAGTCAGATAATAGAAATAGTACGAATGACTTTATGGGCAGTTGAAAAAGGTGATATGAAAGAAGGAATAAAGGAATTCGTAAAGGGGCTAGAAGAAATATATAATGAGGGACAGAAGGATACTTGGAAAAATTGGTATGGTTTTAGTTATGAAGAATTTATAGATAGATATATAGGTATGACTATATTGAGATATAAAGAAGACGATATGATATTGCTTGGGAATACGATAAGTAAAAGTGGTTGTACAAATTTTAAAATAACAATATTGAAAATTTTGAAGCGAACTATGGCAAGAGAGGCGGAAAAGGAAGAGTATTTAGTCAAGGGAAAAATTTTAGAAAGGAATATAAAATTAGAGAACTGATAAATAGCTGATAATTACAAGAAAAATAGTGTATGTAATTTGTAAAATAAACACTTAGGGATGCAGCTAAATGTTGTATTTAGGACTGAAGTGATAGACTGCTGAAAGAAATCAAGTCATGCGGCTATAAAACGTGATTCTGATGGAAATGGCATTGGCATCTGCTGTTTGGATAGCAATGTAGAGCAGAGATCCCGAGGGAGTCTGCACCCGGTATGAGTATGACATTCTGGACAGACGAAACCGCATCTTTAATGATGATGGACTGGAAGTGCTCTACGGCTATGATGCCCTGAACCGTATCAGTAACATCCATTACGGTAACGGTGTGGAAACCGCCTATACCTACGACGGCAACGGTAACCATACAGCGAAGACAGGTACACAGGCAACTTTGGGCGACATCATATCAGGAAGCAATGCTCTGGATCTCTCTTATGCTTATGATGTCCGGGGACAGCTTCTGGAAGAGCGGCGGAACGGCGCTTCTGTTTGCTATGCCTATGACAAAGCCGGAAACAGAATCCGGAAGACGGATGCACAGGGAGAAATCCGCTATCTTTATAATGAGAAGAACCAACTAATCGCAGAAGAAAGCCCTGTCGATAGAAAACAGTTTTCTTATGACCGTCAGGGCGGTATAATAGAAGAGAAAAATTCAGCCGGAATCCGTCTGTTCTCCTATAACAGCCGCCGCCAGCAGACAAGGGTGGAAACCGAAACCGGCAGCGTGCAGGAGAACCGCTATGATGCGGAAGGCCTGCGGTTTGAACTGCTGGAAAACGGCAGGAGAACCAGCTTTGTATACCACAATGGAGAGCTTCTGCAGGAGGAGGGAAGAGAAGAGCAGGGCACCAGTTATCATCTCGGGGCAGGGATGGAAGCGTTCCGCAGAGGACAGGAACTGTCCTACTACCACAGGGACGAACAGCTCAGTACGGTATTTGTTACTGATGGACAGGGAGAAATCCGGAACAGCTATCAGTATGATGCCTTTGGCATACCCCTTGAGACCACAGAACAGCTGAATAACCGCATCCGTTATACGGGCCAGCAGTATGATGAACTGACAGAGCAGTATTACCTGCGGGCGAGGTATTACAATCCGGTTGCCGGGCGTTTTATGCAGGAAGACGTATATCAGGGGGATGGACTGAACCTGTATGCGTACTGCGGGAATAATCCGGTGGTGTATGATGATCCGAGTGGGTATGCAAGGAAAGCTTGTCCTCCGAAGGGGAAAATTAGTGAAAGTGTTGATGAGAGTGGTACACCTTCTACTACGGATAGGATTAGAAATGTAGCACAACAAAGTTTTGATTATGCAGTTAATAATCCAAGAAAACAAGGATTAAACAGAATGCAGTTAGGAAAAGATGCTGAAATACAGGCAACAAGATGGACAAGGAAATGGGCTGAAAGGAATGGAATAGATTTAAGTGAGAGTGGCTTGCATTTTCAGGTTCGAGGAGAACATTCAATACCAGATGTTGTATATGAGCCAACTAAAAATATTATGGATTTCAAGCTGACTCCTAAAGCTGTTAGAAAGAAGCAAAGTGATAATTTTAAAAGTGATTTTCCAGGCTATTCTATAGAATACATTTTCGGTCCTGGACCATGGAGGGAACAAGATGAACATTGAACTTGCTTTTATTAAAAGTGTTGAATATGGAAAAGTTGTAGAAATGGTAAACGAAAGACTGAACGGAAGTTTAAGAGATATTCGGTTTTGTAGTCAAATGGATGTGCCAGATTCTTATGATGCAATTCTTGCAAATGAAGTAAAACGAAAAGTTGCAATATCTTCTCCAAGGAATGGTTGGATTGCAATTATAGAATCAAAGGAAGTTAATGATTACGCAATGTTGCTTCAACTCTCAAAAAAATTTCAAACAGAAGTGTTAGCAATACTTCAATCAGATGTAGCTGGTGCATGGGGATATGTCGAGATGTTTAAAGGAAAAGTCATTAAAAATTATTTTAGTGAAGAAGATGACGAAATTGAAGATTTAATCGATGAAAAAATGAATGAAAAAGGGATAGATATACCCATCTATATGTTCAGAGAAGTCATAAGAGAGAAGGGCGAAGGATGGGATATAGTTCAAATTAATAATTAGATTATTTATTTGAACTATGCCTCCACTTAAGGAAGCACATCACCTAAAAAATTAACCATGGTCTTTAAATTAATCGAAATGGCTTTTGTCGAAGCTGATGTTATCAATGAAGAATAATTTAGAGACCTTAGAGTGAAAATTGCCATCTGAGTGCACATAAGGGCATCCAAAACCGAAACCGAAATTGGATGTAACAATTTTGTAACATTCCCCTTGATGCCCCATAAATATCCATGTTACAATGGCACTCACCAGGGGGTATAAGGGGGCTGAAAAGTTCTCGTAATACCTAAATAAAAACACATAATGGGAGATGTTCCGTAGCTACTATGGACTATGGCGCATCTCCTATTATTGATAATCCTCACAATATTGATAATTTGATGTCTGTGTGGCCGTGGGAACATGCAGAAATTGATCCGTATCGTTATTATACAGGTCCAAGACCATAAAGGAGAATTGCGATGTTAGAAATTGGTAGAAAACGAATTTATAATACAATATTTGAAAATTATAAAAATGTTGTTCATTGGGAAGTTTTAAATATAAAAAATCAGCAAGAATTTATCTTGAAATTTGTAAGTACAAATTCAAAGTATCGACAAGGTATTCGCCTAGCAATTGATGTAGGTGAGGGATATATTGAAACAAATGACATTCGCTCTAAAGAAATGTATTTATGGGAAGATACTGTTCCACAACAACAAATACATGTAAATTGTGTATCGGAAGAAGGCTTATTGAGCATTTACAATGTTTTTGATTTGGGAAAAGAAAGAGGAGGAAGGCGTTCGCAGGTGGATTCTTGTGGAATGATAGTGAAACAAAACGCAAATGTTTATCGGTATCTTTGTAATGATGTAGGGTTTGAAACTAATTTTGATAAGTTGATTTTTGAAATTGAATTGTTATAATTTTTTGCACCACAATTAAGCCTCCCCACAGGCAGGTATAAATCCTAGTCTTACTACCAGACATTAACAAAAACTTTTAGGCTCATAAGGCTTACCATCCCGTAATACGGCATAGATTACGGTGGTAAGCTTTCTTGCCACTGCACCGGTGGCAGTTAAGTGGTGCTTTCCCTGCTCCCGTTTCTTTTTATAATAGGCATTCAATGGGCTGTTATGGAAAGAACAGGTGGTTGCAGCGAGAAAAATGGCATGCCGTAAGTAAGGTGAACCCCGTTTGGACATGTGATTATGAGTGCTGCTAAATTCACCGGATTGTCGTACAGTTGGATCAATACCTGCAAAGGCAACTAAGGCAGATGAACTCTTAAATCTGTTTATATCACCGATTTCAGCAAGAATGGTTGCAGCAGCAATCTGCTTATCAAGAAAATTCATCCGATCAATGAGCTGTTTTAACTGGAAAGAGAAAGCATCCTGTGCTATCTTAATACCAAAGGTATCAGCTGCAGCTTCCCGGATAGAAAACGCTTTTTTCATGGTAAGCTTATTGTGGCTCTTATCTTTTATGATTTCAAAGAGCTCATCTATTGGTGCATTCTCAATGTTCTCAGGGGTGAGGTATTTTTCAAGAATGCCCATGGATGTGCTCAGCCAAAGAGAAGAAAACTGTTTTTCATACTCTGGGAAGATCTGCTCCATAATCGTGCTGATGCGGAGTTTTATTTCGGTTCTGGAAGAAATCACAGAATCACGGTAACGGCATAACTGCCGCATAGCAAGAATGTTTTCGTCTGCCATAGAAGTGGTGGTAAACTGACCGAATCGTATCACTTCTGCAATCAGAAAAGAATCGATGGAATCGTTTTTTGTCTGCCGGATATACATCTTTCTGAGGGAATCAGACTGGATGGGATTGATTACATAGATGGTATATCCTCTGGCTTTGAGGAATGAATAAATTGGATACCAGTAATGCCCAGTGGCTTCCATGCCGAAGATACAAGAGGAATTGCCGATATTATTGAAGATAAAACTCATAAGAGAATCAGCACCTTTGTGTGTAGTTGCAAAAGGAAGCGAATGTCCGATTTGTTTCCCTTCAGGAGAAACAATGGAAGCTTCGTGATGATTTTTGCCAATATCAATTCCGATAATGTACATAAGAAAACTCCTTTTGTGTAAATGGTATGTAACAGGTAGAATCCTCACTTCAATGCGGGTTACAATCTGGTTAGATATACGAAGTACAGCACATATGCTGCCAACATCCAGCTAATACGCAAAATCCTGCAAAGCAGAGGGAGCAGTCTCAATGAACGAAGTCACAAGTGCTTCAAGAGTGGTGACGCACACCTCTATCTATTACAGGATAATTGTGAAATAGGAATAAAAGAAAAGCAATAGATAGAAAAAGACTGCTTTGATTCCTATGTGTTTAGCATACCAGACCAGCTATGCCAGTGCAGCCGTACCACCAATGCGTTAGGTGAAGTGGTACAGGAGCTTTCCTACAATCTGCAGAATCAGTCGGTCATCCAGAAGGATGCGGTTTGGAAACCGGACGGAGCTTTTCTACGAACTGGACGGAAAGATCGAGGATATCCGGCGCATAGGGGACTATCAGCGCATTCTACAGCAGTATGAGTATAATGCCAGAGGGCAGATTATCGGAGTTGTGGACGGAAATCAGAATCCCATTTCCTATGACGTGGATAGCTGGGGACGCATTACAGGCATTGGCTTTGCAGACGGGGTGAAGGAAGGTTACGAGTATATAGAAGAAGGGAACCACACCATTAACTTTGCATACCTCACTCATGGAAAAGACGATTTTATGGAGGAAGTTCTGGAAATGGTTCAAAAATATGAAATCCCCCGAGCCGGTAAGACGGGGATTGAAAAATAGAAGAGAACAGTAGGATTATAATTCTTTATGTCAGAAAATCTGACATTTAGTGTTGACTTTCCGGGCGGTTATGCATATACTTATTTGCATAGGAGGTGAATTCCATGCATGAAAGATTAAAGGAAGCAAGAAAATATTTGAAGCTGTCGCAGGAGTTTGTTGCACACCAGATGCATCTTTCCAGGCCAACGATCAGTGCAATTGAATCCGGACAGAGAAAAGTTACAGCAGAGGAACTTGCCGGCTTTTCCAAATTGTATGGGGTGAGCGTAGAGGAATTGATGTATGGGAAGAAATCCGACGACGTACAGGTGGAGATGTTCGCCCGCGCCTTTTCGGAATTGTCTGACATGGATCGGAAAGAGATTATGAACCTCATTGATTTTAAACGCAGATATAAGGAGACTTTGAATGGTTGATGCATCGAAGAATCTTTACTGTCCCGGGATGACTCCGCAGGCGCTGGCTACAAAAGTCTTGAACGATAGGTTTAGAGAGGGGATGCCCTCTCTTCCGATTGATCCTTTTAAGCTGATGCGCGAATATGGAATCGTGTATCAGCTTATGGAGTTTGAAAATCTGGAGGGCATTTACCTTTTGCCGGAGGGCGAGAATGATCTTCCGGTGGTCGGTATCAATTACAAGCGGAAAATCACGAGGCAGAGATTTACTGCTGCCCATGAATTGTGTCATCATCTGAAGGACCGCAGAAGCGAGATATGCCCCAAAGGGGGAAAGGTCTTCGGATGAAATGAGGTTATACCAGTTTGTACTAGATGTCAAACGAAGTATTCTCAAAATCAATTTGTGAAAGGAACAACATTTCAATGAGAAAAATATATATGATTAACTGGTTAGAAAATTGGTATTCGTCTCAATGCGATGGAAGTTGGGAGCATTTTTATGGAATCAAAATAGAAACTTTAGATAACCCTGGATGGGCAGTAGAGATTGATTTATGTGAAACTGAATTAATAAACCATTCGTAGAAATTGATAGAGTTATATCGGATAACGATTGGTTGAGTTGTAGACTGCAAAATAATAAATTTGAAGGATTTGGAGATGTATCAAAATTGTATGAAATTCTAGAAATATTTAGGAAATGGGCGGAATCCGAAACAAGTAAGTAGTGCATAAACTTTGGATAGTTGATATGGTTACAGTAATTTTGAAAGTCAGGCGCAGGTTTTGACGTTTACTTTCCACCCAAAATGATCTATGATACAATTTCTATGCAGGGGCAGTGTATCATGTCGATTTTGGGCAGCAGTTTGAGGATAAAATAGGATTGGTTTTTTGTAGATATATTATACAAAATAGAATGAAAATGTATTTGAAGGATGAAAAATGAAAAAAACAATTTTGACGGAACTGGAACATTATGGTGAAATATTAGAAGAACATTTCCGCGATATGGTGGATATTGAATTTACAGTTGAAAATGATAAATTGTATATTTTATCTGCATACTTTGGTAACCGATCAGCATTAGCAAACTTGAAAATTGTTATGAGTATGTTTTGCGAAGGGAAAATGAGTGTGCAAGATGTCATAACAAAAATACCATATCAACAGGTAGAAAGTTTATTGGATGAAGAAAAGTTAGTTAATACTGATAAGTTAGAACTATTAGGAACAGGAATGGCTGCAAGTGCAGGAGTAGGGGTAGGTGAAATTTGTTTTTTTAACGATGAGGCGGAGAAATTAATAGAAAATAATGAGCAGTTTATTTTTTGCCAGGAAGAAATTTCGCCGGAGATGGTAGAAATTGTAAAATCAAAATACTGTAAAGGCGTTATCACTGCTCGAGGTGGAATAACTTCCCATGCTGCAGTCATATGCAGAAAATTAAAAAAAGCCTGTGTGACAGGAATTAGCAATTTTTATAAAATAATAGATATAATTCCAACATTTGACAATAGAATAACGGTTGATGGTAATAATGGAAGTGTTTATACGGGAGTAGGAGAAATTGAAAAAACCAATTTTGACTTAGAGGAAGTAAAACTGATATACAAATTGCTTATGGTTGTTATAAAAAATAATATCATAACAGATGACACAATTCCTTTGATTTGGCGTTTGTGGGATGTGATTGCTTTACATAAACGTTATAGAGGTAACGATAATACAAAGCTAAATGTAATAAAAAAAGACTATCAGTATATAAGTTTTAAAGCACCATTGAAGGACGAAATTGATGAAATTTTTTCAAATCTTCAATATTTCTATAATGCCAATATAATGGTCGAAGATTTTTTAGGATTTTTATTTTCACAACTCTCTGCAGAAGTATCTGCAGGAATGCATTACTTGTATATGCGTCCATTGATGAATCCAATGGACACAATAAAATATCATAAAATTCAAAGAAAGGATGGTGAATTGGCAGGAATTCAATTAACAGGTGTTGAGTTTTTTAATGTTAATAGGTATGTTGATTTCTTATTAGATATTTATAGTATAAAAATATATTTTAGTACGGAGTTTTTTTATAACAATGAAAAACAAACATACTATCCTTTGAATTATCTTGATTTTACAAATATCAATGGGGAAGGTTTAATTATTAATACTTATAATGCAAAAAAGGTGGCATTGTATATTAATGATGTATTAATTCCGCAGGATAAATTGATGCAAATATATCATTTGATTCGCCGAAGAAGGTATCATTGGGAATGGTATGAAGAAAATAATGTATCCAAGAATGAGATTTTAGATTATTTGAAAAAAAAATATTTTTATAAAGAAGGTAGCTCTAAATTGTATTTTCTTTGTGAAGAGTTGAATTTACTTTATAAGGGAGAGTTAACTTTAGCTGGTAAGTCATTGATAGGGAGGGAAAACATGGAAAACGATAAAAGTATTGATTATATTTTAAATGAAGTTCTTTTACGGGGATATGACGATAAAGCAGATGAATCTAATAATTTTTTGCACTTAATTCAAAAAAAGGAATTTAAGGATTTAATTGCTTTAGAAATATATGAGAGTTATTTTTGGAATGAGCGACATGAATTTGATTTACAATTATTAAAAGAAATTGTGAATAATGTATGTAATTATTTTAATACTCCGGAGATAATGCAACAGATTGAGGCAGGGCTCCTACAGACACTGCCAAGTGCAATTATTATTTCAATGATAAGTAAGATTTGGTCTAAAATAAAAGAATATAAAAATAAGAAAAATGAAATAGTATCCGAAGAAGATAGTAGTTGGCTTCGAATAAAAAGAAATATTGAAAAGATAGATAAGGAATTTTTAAATCATGATTATATATTATCGGATGATATAGAACAGATATTTGCAACAAGCCGTGAGGAGATACTGCCTTTGTTAAAACTGTATGGATGTGAATGTTTTTTTGACAAAAAAAGAAAAAGAACTATTTGGCTAAGGCCGGGAATAAAAAAGAGTCGAACAAGAGAAATATTAAAAAATAATAATTTTAAGTATTAATTACTCAACTTTAGGGGAAATAAAATGTGATTTTATATGGACTTTTCTGTTAATTTGAGAATAAAGCCACGGGCTATTCTTGTAGAAGACAAGCTGTCAATATGTTATACTATGGAAAAGAAATTTAGGAAGATAATATTAAGGGACTATTTCGAACTGGAGGGAGGTGTTGACCATGACAAGAGCAGTGAATGATGCAACAAAGAATAAGATAGGTGATATATACCAGTATTTAGTAGCACTAAGGGATTGCTTTGATTTAGAGGAAGGTGAGACTCTGCAAATTGAGACAAATGGCGATGTGAGTATTATAAATGATGGTGGAGGCCGTTTTCAGCGAGAGGTAAAACACCATTTTGGCAAGAAGTGCATTTCGGACAGAGATATAGACTTTTGGAAAACACTTGCAAATTGGTATGTAGATTATGAACGTGTAAAAGGCTTTTCTGATTATATTCTGAGCACCACTGCTACAATTAAAGAGGATTCACCGTTTTATGGCTGGAACGATAAGGAAAAGGCAGAAAAATTAAAATGCTTAAAAGATATAGGAGCTGTTTCGAAAGAAAGGGAAGGAACGTTTAGAACTCAATATAATAGAATTTTTAGCGATTCTTACAATGAAAGTCGTCTTTTGGAGGTATTGGATAAATTTACGATCGAGGATGCAAAAACATCAATAGACGGTATATCTAAAGAATTTACTAAGCATATAGGATATATTCCTCCTAAAAATAGAGATGGGTATATTGCCTCGTTGCTTGGTCAAATAATGGCAAAGGTGAAAGAACCTCCTCATAGCTGGGAAGTAACCAAAACTGCATTTGATGAGATCCAGCAGATAGAGTCAGCATTGTATGTAGTAAATGGAACGGCTCCTCTTCCAGATGAATATGCAAAAGCAGATGTTCCGGAAAATACATTTGATATGCTTAACCAGAAAAAATTTGTTGAGTCTATTCGCGAGATCAGGTATGAAGAAATGATTACAAGTGCAATTAAAGATTACTGGAAAACAGATCTGACTGTTGCCAAATATTTTAAAGACAACCATATGTATTTAAAAAGCCTGGAATCATATATAGATGACTTGTCTGAAAGGATGCGATATAGAAAAGGGGATGGAAATCTGGATGCGGAAGGAGCAACTGAGGAAGAACAAATAAAAATTTCAAAGAAACTATACAATGCGGTAATGGGCTGGAAAGCGGAGGATTTCGGTTCTATTATTCGTAATCAAGGATACTTCCAGCGAGGCGTTATACATAATATAGTGGATACATCGGATTTCAAATGGAAAGTAGGTGATGAAAGAGAATGAGCATAAACAACATAAAAAGACTTTCAATGAATCCTCATTTTTATGCACTATTAATGCAAGGCTTCCTTTCCGGCTATGAAAAACCCTGTGAAATAAAATTACCGTTTATGGCAATTCCTATTTTATTGTATGCTGAATCACGGGAAAAATTAGTAAATGCAAATAAAAGAAGTCGCATAGATACGCTCTTTCAGTCGCCTCAGATTATTAATGAAAGCAGGATTTCTGGAAAAACGAGATTATCCGGTTATATAGAAAGATATAATTCACTGAAACCATACTGCAAAGAAGCAATTATTATCTTATCTTCTGAAAGAAAAATAGCTATTAATAATCATAAGATTGTTCTTATCAGGGAAATTGAATATAAGGACTTTCAGGAGGGGATTAAAGAATGGATTAAATGTGCATATTATCTTGGAATGGTGTTTTCAAAAACCGATGAAGACCATTTATCTTTCTTTTTAGGAGTTGATACAAAATGAAAAGTTATATAAAAGACATAGTTATATTTAATAAAAATGGTGAAAAAAGAGTAGTTCCACTTGAACAGGGAGTAAACATAATTACCGGTGAATCAAAAACAGGAAAAAGTGCATTAGTTGAGATAATTGACTATTGCTTGTGTAGTACCCGCTGTACGATACCCAAAGGTAAAATAACCGAATTCGCATATTTATATAGTCTCGTGATGGCAATAGGTGATAACACCTACGTTATTGCCCGATACAACTGGAATGACGGTGGCAAAATGCACTTTATTAAAGAAAAAGAGGATTTTGAGCTTGAAAAATTGGAACTAAGTTATTTTATGGAAAAGTCCCAGTTGCTTTGCAAAGATGTGAAAGATGAGATTGAATATGCACTGGGCTTACTTATAACAAATATGGCTAAGGATGCTGAACAGCAAGGGAAGAAAGCCTCATTAAGGAACATGGTTTCTTATTTGTTTCAACATCAGAATTTAATGGCAAGTAAGTTTGCTTTATTCTATCGTTTCTCAGATTTTTATAAAAGGAAAGATGTGATAGATCAATTTCCCGTTTTTGCAGGTATGATCAGTCAAGAGTATTACAGTGATTTAATTCAATTAAATACATTAAAAGATCAATTAAAACAAAAATATAAAAAACAGAAAGCGAATGAAAAAAGTACGGCATACATTAAAGAAAGACTGTCTACTTTATTGCTAGACTATTTTGCTTTGCTGGAGCAAGACTTTGATGAAAATATATCAGTCCAGAAAATGTTGAAAATAGCTTCTGACTTACCGGAATTTGATGACACACAGCTTTATGGTGAAAGCAAAATAACAGAGCGCTATAGTGAACTAAATGATGAATTAGAGGATCTTAGAAATAAAGAACGAGAGATACTGTTAAAAATCCATGATATAGATAGTGCTTCTGGTACAGGTAGTTCTTTTGTCCATATGTTGAAAGATTTGAAACAACAGACGAGTGTGGCTGGAATTGAAACGGATCAATATACTTGTCCTCTTTGTGGTCATGAATGTCAGGAAATTACTGAAAATGATTCAAAACTCATTGAAGCAACGGAATGGCTGGATAGCGAATTGAGAATCACTGAAAAATACACGGCTGATTTTTCAGAAGATGTCAGGAAACTGAGAGAAGAACATTCAAAAATAGACGAAAAAATCAAGGATGTCTGGAAACAAATAAAAACAATAGAACAGAAATTCATTTCGACCAAAGAACTTGCCTCAAAAAAGGAAAAAGTGAATTATGCGAAAGCAAGAATTGAGTTATATATAGAAATGAGCCGTTCCGGAATATTTGAAGATGTTGATAAAGATATTGAGAAACTTAAGGAGAAAATATCCATACTTGAGGAAAAAATCAGAGGATTTGATGTTAATAAAAAAATGATAAAAGCAGAAGCTTTTTTATCAGACAACATGAATCATCTTTCGCAGACTCTTGATTTTGAGGAGGAATACAGACCCATTAATTTAAACTTCGGATTAACGGATGGCAGTTTCGATATTTATCAACACCAAAAGAATAATGAAATTGTTCATCTATATGAAATGGGAAGCGGAGCTAACTGGGTATCTTGTCATATTGCATTGTTCTTGAGTTTTCTTCATTACTTTGCAGGGCAGGAAAATTCCCCTATGTTGTTGACAATGTTTTTTGATCAGCCAAGTCAGGTATATTTTCCACAAGGTGATGATAAAAATGATGTAATCACGCAAGCGGATTTGAAGGCTGTCAATAAAATGTATACTACAATTTTTGATGAGATGAAATTAATTGAAAAGGAAACAGGAATACTGCCTCAAATTATTATCGTAGACCACGTTGATGGTAATAACTTGGAATGTAAAGGAGAGTTTAACGAATATGTGCGGTGTAACTGGAGAAATGGTAAAGCACTTATATAGTAATCTACAGTATCTATAATTGTTGGGGACATTTGTATGGTAGTCATTTTTTAGCCCATATGTGTGGAGGCAGAATGAGAGACGCTATAGAGAATTAAATAGTGTCTGCTGATTAAGCCGCAAACACTTGATTTTACTGACTTTTGCCCCATTTTCTGGTATAATGATTGCAAGGATTTTGACGAAAACAAATCGTTTTTCTTGCAGTTTTTTACAGATTTTGAGCATATAGGGGCTAAAACAATGTACAAACCGATCGACAAGCTACAGCATTCCTTCCTTGATTTCAACCAGCCTTTGGGTCTCCACATGAATCCGGATAACTGCTGGATCAAACTGGCTGACCGTATCCCATGGGATACGTTTGAAGCCAAATACGCTCAACTTTTCCCAAGTGATACCGGTAATGTAGCCAAGCCTCTTCGCATGGCGTTAGGAGCTCTGATCATCCAGACCAAGTTCCAGTATTCTGACCGTGAACTCGTGGAGCAGATCGCTGAGAATTCGTATCTGCAATACTTTATCGGACTTCCCGGCTTTCGGGAAGAAGCTCCGTTTAATGCAAGTACACTGGTTCTTTTTCGTAAACGCATTTCCGCAGAAATGCTGATGGAAGTAAACGAGTATCTTCTTGCGCATAAGGATGATGACAAAGATGACCATACTCCGCCATCCGGAGGAAAAACCAATGATGATGGTACTGCAAAAGAAGATACACACAAAGGAATGCTGACCCTTGATGCAACCTGTGCGCCTGCAAACATACGTTATCCGCAGGATATCTCACTGTTGAATGAAGCAAGAGAAAAACTGGAGACCATGATTTACCGTTTTTGTAAATGCTATGGTCTTAAGTTGCCAAGAAGATACCGTAAATGTGCCAGAAAAGAGTATCTTGCATTTGCTAAGAGCAGGAAGCGCACGGCAAAGAAAATCCGCAGCGCACTCCGCAGACAGCTTGGCTACGTAAAAAGAGATCTTGGCTATCTGGAACAGTTCATGAGTGATGGATACGCCATGACAGGTAAGGATATCGGTCTGTATCTTACCATCATCAGGCTGTATGAACAGCAACAGTATATGTATGATAACAGAGTCCATTCTGTGGAGCATCGCATTGTAAGTATTTCGCAACCATGGCTCCGGCCGATCGTCAGAGGTAAGGTCAAAGCACCTGTTGAATTTGGTGCAAAATTTGATCTCAGTCTTGACAGCGAAGGTTATGGGCGTATCGAAAAAATATCTTTCGAGGCATACAACGAGAGTACCTGCCTGATTGAAGCAATAGAACGATTCAGAGAGCGTACCGGTTATTATCCGGAACGTGTTCTGGCAGATCAGATATACCGGACCAGGGAAAACAGGAGCTATTGCAAGGAACATGGAATCCGGTTATCAGGTCCAAAGCTGGGCAGACCAAGCTTAGGTTTCTCCCAACGGCTCTGCTAATGGGGAGCCTGCTTATTTTAATAGATTAAAAAAAATCTGCTCCAAAAGTGAGCACACGTCTATACCCCAGCCGTGTCATTACGCCGAAGGGGGAGGAGACCGCCTACGGCTACGATACCGTAGGCCGCAGACTGTCCATCAGCAATACTTACGG
>ENA-OUQK01000155-OUQK01000155.1-human-gut-metagenome-genome-assembly--contig:-NODE-155-length-52467-cov-6.509196_pt1 | contig 52467 bp, 48 predicted proteins | sample MGYA00237954_ERZ548842 | MGnify/ENA primary metagenome ERZ548842 (study PRJEB26490, sample SAMN05194704) | human gut metagenome | biome: terrestrial biome; feature: human-associated habitat; material... | reverse complement strand
GCTGGGAGGTGGATACCGCAGCGCCGCCTTTCAGGCGTGCAAAGAAATCCGCCTGGGTGATGGAAACGTATTCAAAAAAACTTTCTTCATTGAACTCAAAGAAATTTTATGGATTGTCAGAAAAATTTGTTTTAAAAACACCATTAAATAAAGATGGACGATGTCTTTTAGAAATATTATTTGAAGATAACCAGCCTGGTTATACAAACGAAATGATGACGGCTATTACAAATGCTTGTGATATGAATGGAAATCCTGTTTCGTTTATTGCTAATAAATATGAGGCAGCTTTTAAAGAGTTAGAAAAAAATGAAGAGTTAGAATTAAATTTTAATAGCCTTTTAGAAGTAATGAATAAAACTGGAAATGGTTTCCAAATTCCTGCTTCTCGTCCAGTACTTCGTTCTATTAATCAAATGATGAAAGTGATTCAGGCTGTTTATTTATATTACGGGGTTCCTAAACGCATTGTATTAGAAATTCCTAGAGATATGTCTGGAAAAAATACTAATCATGAAATGCCTGCAAAACACTATAAAACTATGGAAGCTTTACATCAAGATATTATGAAGCAGTGTAAGGATAAAGATCATCCTAGAAAAACTTGCATCGATCAAAAATGGAATGATTTAAAAGATTTTGAGCTAAATCAAAAAAATAGAGTAAAACTTGAATTGTATCTTCGCCAAAATGGAATGGATATGATAACAGGAGAAAAAATCAATTTGAATGAGCTTGAAAACTATGAAATTGACCATATTCTTCCAAGAGGATTTGGGGATGATTCAATGGATGATAAGATACTAATACGTTTTGTATCTAATGCATTGAAAAAGGATAGAACACCTCTTATGTGGATTACAGATCCGACGGATCCAGTTATAAATAAATCAGGTAAAGAAATTACAGCAGATCAGTATATAAATCGAGTGAACGAGCTCTTTGATATGAAGTTAATATCTGAAAATAAAAAGAAGAGATTGTTATTAAAAGATACAGAAGATTTGGATCGATTTATTAATCAGAATCTTGTTGATACTCGATATATCACAAGAGAAATGATTGGAATTTTAAAAGCATATAATCGTGTAAAGGGTTATCCTACAAAAGTGATCGCTTTAAAACCTGCTTTTACAAAGAATTATTCAAATGCATTCGACATTTATAAGAACAGAGATTTTGGTTTACAACACCATGCGTTGGACGCAGCGGTATTAGGTATTACGGATATTATGTTAAATAGATTATTTCCAAATTATGAAAGTGGACGAATATCTACATCATTCGCTAAGCATCATCAGATGTTAGCAGATGTTGGAAATGATAAAAAGTTAAAAGATTCGACTAAATATGTAATACGTAAAATGTATGAAAAAGTATTTGGTAATTCGCCATTAGATTATGGTTCACTTGTAGATGTTTGTAAAAATACCATGCCTTTATATTCTCAAAAATCAAATAGAAACTGGAAGGGTGAAAAGTTTCCGGCTTCTAGAAGATTGCCTTATCAAAAATATGACATAAAAAATGGAAATATAGTTGGAGTATATGATGATAAAAGTGAAGAAAATATAGGTAAACAAAACTCTGAAGTATTACGATTATTTGAAATCAACAATAAAAATCATGCGTTTGATAGTGTGAATTGTGTTGCCTATGATATATATAGAATTCCTGAAAAGAAAAATAATAAAGTGATTTGGAAAAATATAGGTATACATATTCCAAAATGTATTGTAGATGAAGATGGCACTATACAAAAGGATAAGTATATTAAGCTAATTAAGAAGTATTATGGTTTTGATGATAATCTTATAGATGAAAAAGGTGACCTTATTACAGCTTATTTCAAACTACGTCTTTATAAAAATGATTTAGTAGGAAATACTGAAAAACATGAAATTAGAGATTTAGTATTGGGAAGTATTGCTGATAAAAAATTAGAATTAAATAAAATTGATTGTTTTGTATATCAGAAAATTGCGCAGAAAAAAGCAAGTTTATTTAAAATGATTATCGATAATCAAGGATCTTCAAAATACGATATTCATAATTATAAGGAATATCAGGAGTGTGAATGTAAAGAAGAGATTCTACGAGATATGATTTTTGATAATATGAATATCAAAAATCAGGAGTTTGCTTCTCTTCTATACGCTAAGATTATTAATGATAAAAAATTAGATTTGGAAAATATAAACAAGATTTGTTGGATACTTGCCTATTATCAGCAATTTTTAAATGAAATTACTGGTAAAAAAGAATTTAATACAGGACGAGGAATAGGTGCTTTAAAGAAAGATGAGAGTATTAATTACTTCAAGCTAAAAACATCACCGTTGGGGGTGCGATTTAATACAGAAAAAAACCAATGGACCGGACCTGTTGGATATGAAAATGCCTTTAAAATTATAAAAAAAGAAGCATTTACTTGGAAAATTACAGTTTAAGTAGTACAATGTGATTGTAACTTAGTAAAAGGATACCATAACGAAAAATTATGAATATTCTACTACTTTTAGAGGGCATAATTGGTTGCCCTCATTTTTTATTATTTATTGTATTATTTTTACAAGCATCCATCTATGTTTCTTTCTACAATTAATGAAAAAATACGAGTATAAAAATGAAAGGAAATAATATATGCCGTGGCAAACATTGTGTATCAATGCTGAATCTAAAATAAGCCTTGATCAAAATAATATTGTAATAAAAAAAGCAGATGGTTCTTACCAAAGTTATAATTTGAGAGCAATTGATTGCGTTATTTTCAATAATGCAAGACTTATAATTACACTTCCTATTATAACAGCGCTGATAGAACATAATACTACTTCAATATTTTGCAATAATAAACATGATCCAATTGGAATGTTTGTTCCTTTTGGAATTCATACAAAAGCATATGAAAAATTAAATGAACAAATAAATTGGAATAATGTAAGGAAGAAAAATCTTTGGAAAATGATTATAGAACAAAAAATTTGTTCAGAGAAAACAACAATTCGATTTCTAAAAGAGGATGTTGAAACTATAAATAAATTAGATGTTTTACAGCATTCAGTAAATTCCAATGATAAAACCAATCGTGAAGCAATAGCTGCACGTATCTATTTCTCAAATTTATTTGGTGAAGATTTTACACGAAATAGGGATTGCCCTGTTAATTATGCATTAAATTATGGATATAAGATTCTAGTAAGTTACATTTCAAGTTGTATTACAGGAAGAGGACTTTTACCTGCACTAGGAATCCATCATATTGGACCAGAAAATGCATTTAACCTGACTTACGATTTTATAGAACCGTTTCGCTATATTATAGATGTTTGGACATATTTGTATATATATAGTATGGATAATGATGCGTTTCTGTCAGGACATAGACAACAATTAAATCAAATATTCAATATAAAAATTCGACTTGAGGACACATGGATGAGATTAGATGATGGGATTTCTAAGATTGTTGATTCTTATATTTCTTATTTAAATAATGATAGAGATACTATATTGCGTATTTCATATAAGGATGGTATTCAACTCAATGAATAAGATAGGTAAGTTTATGCGTATTTTGTTACTTTATGACCTGCCATCTGTCACAAATGCAGATAAAAAAATATATAGAAATTTTGTAAAGTATCTTACAACGGAAGGATTCATCCGTATACAAGAATCTGTTTTTGTTAAAGCTTGTTTAAATGCAAATGCTGTAAAAACATGTAAAACACGAATACGACAGAATTCTCCGGCAAAAGGAAGTATACGATTATTTGTTTTAACAGAAGAAAACTATCAAAAGGGAGAGAACATCAATGATAATTACTCATTTTCAGAACTTATCCAAACAACGGATTATTATATACAAATAGGAGATGAAATTGACTATGATGAGAATTAAATATAATGAACAGAATATCATTCTTCCAGATTTGCGCCTTATTAATATTTTTCAAAATAATAGTAACTATAAAGGTTTAGAGGAAATGCTAGATTATTATTTTGGAAAAAAGAAAAAGTCAAAGTGCTCTGTCAAAGGGAACGAAAATTACCCGATATCTTGCAATGAAATGAATTATATATATTTTGAAAATAATTTAAATATGATTTCAGATAATTTGGAATTGAAGCCAAAAAGTTTTCTAAATGGATCATTGGAAGAATTTGTTAAAGCAAATCAAAATGATTTTAATACATTGGAATCTATTCGAAATAATGTTAGGAATTTCAGAACGGATCAAGGATTTTATAAGATTCAAAAAATTTTAGATAGAGGATTGCAATGTCATTGTTCTTTAGAATTTACAGATTTTCCTTATTCATCAATATTATCAATGTTAAGTTTTAAGTGTGATGGGATTCCCGAAGAGAAAAAACTAATGATGCTATATAATCTTTCTATATATTTGCAACGAGCAAAACCACTTATAGTAAATTTATCATTTAAAATTGACGAAAACGTGTTAGATTGGATTTACACTTACAAAGATAGTAATGTCTATTTTATAGTATTAGCAGATCAAATTGATTGCTCTATTTTACCAGAAAATGATATGCTACAATATATAATTTTGAATGATTCTGAAAGTATAAAAACTGAAATGTATATGCCTGAAGAATTTGATATGCTTTGTTATTCGCAAAATAGTTATATTCAAAAATATATGCACTTACAAAGCCGAAATATACAGAAAATCGCATCTGATTTTTCGAAAAAAGACAAAAATTATGTATGTTTATTCTAAAAAAATGCAATTTTATTGAAAATTAAATTAAAGATAAATTGCTATTTATACTTTATATATAGTAATATTTACCTAGTAAAAAGAATATCTGATTTTAAGTATGGTTCTTTTTACTAAGTTACTGACCAAGCCAACACATTTCCTTCGATCTCTATGATTTTAAGTATGGTTCTTTTTACTAAGTTACTGACGGATTGGTCTCTGGTGGTGCTAATTCAGTGATTTTAAGTATGGTTCTTTTTACTAAGTTACTGACTTAAGTTTGGTTGCACATACGTGTTCTGCGATTTTAAGTATGGTTCTTTTTACTAAGTTACTGACTTTCCCGTCTCTACTCCATTGGTTTTCTTGATTTTAAGTATGGTTCTTTTTACTAAGTTACTGACTTTTGCTTCTTGCCCATCGAGTGATTTTATGATTTTAAGTATGGTTCTTTTTACTAAGTTACTGACGACAACTAAATGGAGCATACACGGGTACAGATTTTAAGTATGGTTCTTTTTACTAAGTTACTGACATATAACTCGTTTTCGATTGTAATAACCGCGATTTTAAGTATGGTTCTTTTTACTAAGTTACTGACAAATTTCTTCCTTTTTTTCTTTGATTGCTAGATTTTAAGTATGGTTCTTTTTACTAAGTTACTGACAGCAAAATGTGAATTTGTGTGTGAACACGTGATTTTAAGTATGGTTCTTTTTACTAAGTTACTGACGTGCGCTCGGTACTTTCTTCATGCTCATGCGATTTTAAGTATGGTTCTTTTTACTAAGTTACTGACTAATCAATGTTGGACTCGGTGCCGTACTTTGATTTTAAGTATGGTTCTTTTTACTAAGTTACTGACAAGCATTCGGTACAATGGGAGAAGATTTCAGATTTTAAGTATGGTTCTTTTTACTAAGTTACTGACGCAAGTCTATACAGAAAAATGGATTGGAAAGATTTTAAGTATGGTTCTTTTTACTAAGTTACTGACTTCAGATGGCCATCTAGATGGTGGTGTAAGATTTTAAGTATGGTTCTTTTTACTAAGTTACTGACAAGACGAGAAAGAGTGCTACATCACTCACGATTTTAAGTATGGTTCTTTTTACTAAGTTACTGACGTGAGTAAGCTCCGCTTGATACCTGAAGATGATTTTAAGTATGGTTCTTTTTACTAAGTTACTTACTGAGTTTTGAGTAAAGAAATATATATATGACAATCTAAATATGTACATAAATGATCATTTAAGAATACACACTTCTGATTACACTTTTAGATCCACACAACTGGATTTTAAGTATGATTCCTTTTATTAAGTTATAAATGTATAGTTAACGGATTTTAGATGGCTGAATTTATTTGTGTTATTTGATTTTATTGATCTTGTTTAATATTAACTACCACATACTCACAAATACCCTCTGTTCTTATAGGAAAACCTCAACCAACAAGTCCTGAGCTAATGATTTTTGTGTGGTGCTTGAATGTTTCTTTTCCATAATTACCGGCAAAATCGGGTTGTAGGTGATAAGAATAAGAGAGTGGAAACATTTGCCCGTTATGAGTATGACCGCTGAGTTGAAGGTCGACATTGTTTTTAATATTTTCTTTTGTTCCTTGGACTTGATGGTCCAAGACGATGTTGTAGGTTGTCTTATGGATGGTATACATATTCACAGAACCAAAAGTTACGATGAATGTGGATATGATGGCTGAAAGGATTATGCAGATGATTGGTTTTCTTTTCTTGAATACGATTAATAATACAAGTAAACAGAATAATGTATGTATAGCCCACATGGCTTGATACGTACGCATATTCCAACATTTTAAAAGTATGCGATACAAAGGGAGTATCGTATTTTTTTGCTTAATGTAATTAAATAACACAATCCAATTTCTAGAATGAGAATGCCCATTTGAAGATAGATCATATTATCACTTCCTTTTTGTTTTATCTTACAGCATTGTTAGAAAGATTTCCTGGCTTATGCAGTATAATAAAGTGGGTGAGATTATGTATAAAATATTGATTGTAGAAGATGATGAACTCATCTCAAAAAAGTTAGAATCGTTTCTTAAATCTTGGAATTATGATGTTTATCGTATTACTGATTTTTACAATGTGATGGATGCATTTCAATCTTTCAATCCAGACTTAGTATTAATGGATATAACACTGCCTTATTTGAATGGATATTTATGGACGGAAAAGATTCGTGAAGAATCCAAAGTTCCTATTATCTTTATTTCAAGTGCTACAGACAATATGAGTATTGTGATGGCTATCTCTAAGGGTGCGGATGATTTTGTATGTAAACCATTTGATTTAAATGTTCTAGCTGCTAAAATAACAGCTATCTTACGTCGTAGTTATGACTTTGTATCCAATCATAATATCCTTGAATATCAAGGTGTACGCTTTAATTTAGATGATAATACGGTATGTTTTCAATCTTCTCAAATGGAATTGAGTAAGAATGAGGCGAAGATCCTACGTTTACTTATGGAAAAGAAGGGGACGATTGTGTCTCGAGATAGTTTAATGGAATATTTGTGGAAGACCGATTTTTATGTGGATGAAAATGCATTAAGTGTGAATGTGAATCGTTTGCGTAAAAAGTTAGAGAGTATTGGAATTGTGGATTTTATTCAAACAAAAAAAGGATTGGGATATAAGATATGAAGTTGTTTAGTCATTATTTAAAAGATCGAGCGTTCTTCATCACAATTTATGTTGTGAGTGTATTCGTCTGTTTATGTGTATTTAAACTCTATAATTTAGAACTTGAAGCTTTTACATATGCCTTTATGCTTTTATGTGTATTGTTGGTGGTTTGTTTCTTGTTTGATTACTACAAATATTATAAGAAACACCAAACACTAGTAACGCTTCAATCCAATAGTAATGTTTCTTTGTCTTGTGATCTTCAAGATTCTTCATTGATGGGAGAAGACTATCATAAAATCTTAGTGGCTATGAAAGAGTATCATGATGAGTATGTTATTTCTTCAGAAAATAAAATGCATGATCTAGAAGATTATTTTACGATGTGGGTACATCAGGCTAAGCTTCCCATTGCTGCTATGAAATTACTACTTGAAGATGAGGAATTGAGTCGTAGTGAAATTAAGCTGCAACTCTTACGCATGGACCAATATACAGATATGGTTTTAGCCTATTTACGCTTACATAGTACGCACACAGATTTCTTATTTAAAGAATTAGAATTGGATGATTTGATTCGACAATCGATTCGCCGTTTCTCAACAGAATTTATTCGAAAACACATTCAGTTGAGCTTTAAAGAAACCGGGGATGTTATTTTGAGTGATGAAAAGTGGCTTGTGTTTGTGTTGGAACAAATTCTTTCGAATAGTCTTAAATATACCAATGAAAATGGTTCTATATCTATATATATGAAGTCTAAACATGTCTTAGTGATTGAAGATACGGGTATTGGTATTAGTGCAAGTGATCTAAATCGTGTATTTGAAAAGGGATATACAGGCATAAATGGGCGTAGTGATAAAACGGCAAGTGGTCTAGGTCTATATTTGTGTAAGAATATTTTAGATATGTTGAATCATAAAATAACAATTGAATCGAGTGTTGGTAAAGGGACTCGAGTGATATTAGATCTTACGCATTTTGAAGGAAGAATTGAGTAATCTTACAATCTTGTAAGATGAGTGTTAGCTGAATCGATGGCTGCATTATTGGATTCTTTGTAGAATTTTGGTGTACATGGAGGTAATGAATATGGCATTATTAGAAGTAAAAAATTTGAAAAAAGTATATACAACAAGATTTACACAGAATCAAGTACAGGCATTGACCAACGTTAATTTTAGTGTGAATAAAGGTGAATATGTAGCTATCATGGGTGAGTCTGGATCTGGTAAGACAACACTATTAAATATCTTGGCCGCTTTAGATAAACCAACAAGTGGACAAGTCTTATTACATGGTAAAGATATTACGCATATTTCAGAAAAGGAAATTGCGAACTTTCGAAGAGAACACTTGGGCTTTGTATTCCAAGATTTTAACTTATTAGATAATTTTAATAATCGCGACAATATTTTCTTGCCTTTGGTTTTAAGCAAGAAAAAATATCCAGAAATGAAAAAAAGATTGGAACCTATCGCAAAACAATTAGGAATTGAGGGTATTTTAGATAAGTTTCCATATGAAATTAGTGGTGGACAAAAGCAGCGTGTAGCTGTAGCTCGTGCCATCATCACAAATCCAGATTTAATTTTGGCCGATGAGCCAACGGGGGCTTTGGATTCAAAGAGTACAGAGGAACTTTTACATTTATTTGGAACAATCAATGAAAATCAACAGACGATTGTGATGGTTACCCATTCAACAAAGGCGGCAAGTCATGCGTCTCGCGTTCTGTTTATTAAGGATGGAAAAATCTTCCATGAAATTTATAAGGGAAACAAGAATTTAGATCAGATGTACCAATGTATTAGTGATACGTTGACATTACTAGCTACAGGTGGTGTGCATCATGAGTAGAGCTTTCTATTTAAATTTAGCTGTAGATAATTTGAAGAAGAATGCGCGTACCATCATTCCTTATATATTAACGAGTGTCTTAACGACAATGATGTTGTATATGGTCGTTTCTTTGGCAAACAATCCAAACTTAAATGAGATGTTAGGGGCAATGACACTAACGCAGATGTTAGGCTTTGGGGTTGTCATTATTGAAATCTTTGCGTTTATCTTCTTGTTCTATACACATAGCTTTTTAATTAAAAGAAGACAAAAAGAGTTCGCGTTATTCTCTATATTAGGAATGGAAAAGAAACACTTAGCTCGTGTCTTATTTTATGAAACTGTGATTACTTTATTTGTATCATTAGCTTTAGGTATTGGTTTAGGTATCTTGTTTGATAAAGCGATGTTTTTAATCATCGCAAAAATGATTGGTGCAGATATTATACTTGGTTTCTATTTCTCATTTATAGGTATGAGACAATGCGTTCTTGTGATTGGATTGATCTATGTATTGATCTATTTCTATTCTATGATTCGTATTCATATTTCAAGTCCAATTGAATTGCTTCATTCCAATCATATGGGTGAAAAAGAGCCTAAGGCAAAATGGTTTCTTTCTATTATTGGTATTCTTTGTCTAGGTATTGGATACTATTTATCAATTACTACTAAAAATCCTTTGAGTGCACTCTACGTCTTTTTTGTGGCTGTTGTACTTGTCATTATTGGAACCTATTTATTATTTACATCGATTTCGGTCACTTTCTTAAAATTAATGAAGAAAAACAAGAATTATTATTATAAGACGAATCACTTTATTAGTGTTTCTGGCATGATGTATCGTATGAAACAAAATGCCGTAGGACTTGCGAATATTTGTATTCTTTCTACGATGGTTTTAGTGATGTTGTCTACAACACTAAGCATGTGGTCAAGTATTGATCGTGTTGTGGATTCACAATATCCAAGAGATTTTATTGGAACAGGATATGGGGAAGCTACCAATATTGATTTTGATGAAATGAGTGAAGAATTGATTCGTATGGGCATTGTTCCAAAGAATCTTATTGCGTATAAAAGATTGGATTATGCTGGATATTTAAAGAATGGAACTTTGATTACGGATTATCGTAATGAGGGAATGAATGCCGTAAATGAGATACAAGAATTTTATTGTCTTCCACTAAAAGATATTCAGGACTATGAAAATATCAAGGGGTCTTTAAAGCCGAATGAAATTTATGTGTATTCCAATGTAGAGATGATCAAGGAAAAGACTCTATCTTTATTTGGAAAAGAATATGTTGTAAAGAAACAATTGGATCACTTAAAGATGGATGAGAGCAATCCCAATGTGACAGAACATTATTATATTATTGTGGATTCAGAAAAGACTTTAGAAACGATGCAACAAGATCAATTGAATGTATATAATGATAATGCGAGTACAATATATGCGAGTTATTCATTTGATTGTGATGCGAATGAGCGTGAAGTTATTAAAAAGTTAGGTCAGAATGGAAATATAAATAATTTTATTTGGTTAAGTAAATCGGATCAGAAACAAGGTTTGATTGAATTATATGCAGGCATCTTATTTATTGGAATCTTCTTAAGCTTCTTATTTATCATGGCAACCATTCTGATTATGTACTACAAACAAATTACAGAAGGCTATGAAGATAAGGATCGTTTTGAAATTATGCAAAAAGTAGGTCTTGAACAACAAGATGTAAAGAAGGCTATTCATTCACAGGTATTAACGGTATTCTTTATGCCATTACTTGTGGCAGGGCTTCATGTTTGTTTTGCGTATCCAATGATTGAAAAGCTACTTCATTTGTTGTTTGTGAGCGATTCATGGCTTTATATTCGTACGACAATATTCTGTTTTGTGGCTTTTGCCCTAGTCTACATTGTGATTTATGTATTAACTTCAAAAGTGTATTATGGAATTGTAAAACGAAATGCTTAATTGGATATTGGGATTTATCTTGATTGGATTATGTATCTATATATATTATGTGAATCATCATGGAATTTAGTACTCGAATAGAGTACTATTTTTCTTAGGTGATATATATGTTTATAAATGGATTTGACATCTTGTGGGATGAAATTGATGATTATGTGGCCGATATTAAAAGTATTCGAAGTATCGATCAATTCACCTTTACTAAGCCCGTAACTTTCTTTTGTGGCGAAAATGGTAGTGGTAAATCCACCCTATTAGAGGCTCTTGCGATTAAAAATGGATTGAATCCAGAAGGTGGAACAAGAAACTATAATTTTTCTACGTATGATTCGTATTCGAATTTGCATAAGCATATGCGTCTGTGGCGTTCTAGAAAACCGGATTGGATGTATTTCTTGCGTGCAGAAAGCTTTTATAATGTTGCGACAAAAGAAATGGAATATAGTGGTGTTTTTTCTGAAAGATACCATGATCAATCGCATGGTCAGAGTTTCTTTTCTGTATTGATGAAACAAACGAATAAAAATGGACTTTATTTGTTGGATGAACCAGAAGCGGCTTTATCTTGTCAGAATCAATTGGCATTATTATACTTGATTGAGGAATGTGTGAAACAAAATTGTCAATTTATCATTGCGACACATTCACCTATATTATTGGGTTTTCCCAATGCACAAATCTTATCATTTGATGAAGATAAGGTAGAAGAAGTGGATTATAAATCTACGTCTAGCTATCAAACAATGAAATTATTTTTGGATCGGTATGATTATTTTGTGAAAGATATTCAAGAGAATAATGATGGAGGGATATTGTGATTAAATTAATTGCGATTGGAAAGAATAAAGATAAGGCGTTGCAGTCTTTAGAGAAAGAATATATGAAGCGATTGTCGGCTTTTTGTAAGTTTAGCGAAATTGAAGTCAAGGATGAAGCAAATGAGCATATTTCTAGAGAAGCTGAAGTTTTATTGGTGAAAGAAAAAGAGGGAAATCGTGTTCTAGAAAAATTGTCGGATCAAGATTTTGTGGTATTGCTTGATCTTCATGGCAAGATGATTGATTCTGAGACGTTTGCGAAAAATTTGGATATGTGGCAAATGAAGCATTCAAATATTGTTTTTGTGATTGCGGGAAGTCTAGGACCAAGTGAAAAATTAGTTTCTAGAGCGAATTATCGTTGGAAATTATCGGATCTAACTTTTACGCATTTAATGACCCGTGTCTTGATGTTGGAACAGATTTATCGTGGTTTTATGATCAATAATGGTCGTAATTACCACAAGTAAGTGATGTAAGCGCTTTTTGTGAAATTTTTTACTTGTGAAAAACTAGTCAATCAATTTATGTAGTGATATAATGGATGTGCAAAAAAATGACAGTAGGAGGAATATACATGACAAAGAGAACTGTTAAAGACCTTGATGTAGCTGGAAAAAAGGTCATCGTACGTTGTGATTTTAACGTGCCAAGAAAAGATGGTGTTATCACAGATGATAACCGTATCGTAATGGCTTTACCTACAATTAAATATTTAGTAGAAAACAAAGCTAAAGTTATTTTGATGTCTCACTTAGGAAAAGTTAAGACTGAAGAAGACAAAGCTAAAAACAACTTGGAATGCGTAGCCGTACGTTTACAAGAATTGTTACCAGATGTAAAAGTAACTTTCTGCCCAGTAACTCGTGGTGAAGAATTAGAAAACGCTGTAAATGCATTAGCTGATGGAGAAATCGTATTAATGCAAAATACTCGTTACGAAAAAGGCGAAAGTAAAAACGATCCTGAATTAGGTGCATATTGGGCTAGCTTAGGTGAAGTATTCGTTGAAGATGCATTCGGATCTGTTCACCGTGCTCACGCTTCTACTGTAGGTATCCCTACAAACATTAAAGAAAATGGATTAGGATTCTTAGTTGAAAAAGAAGTTACAATGTTAGGAAAAGCTGTTGATGAACCAGCTCACCCATTTGTAGCTATCATTGGTGGATCTAAAGTATCTAGTAAGATCGATGTTGTTGACAACTTATTGAAAAAAGCTGACAAAGTTATCATCGGTGGTGGAATGGCTTATACATTCTCTAAAGCTGTTGGTGGTTCAATCGGTACTTCATTAGTTGAAGATGACAAATTGGATTTAGCAAAAGAATATTTAGAAAAAGCTGGAGACAAATTAGTTCTTCCTGTAGATAACGTAATCGCTGATGCATTCAGTGAAGAAGCTAACACTAGTGTTGCTGATGCTGGACAAATTCCTGATGGATGGATGGGATTAGATATTGGTCCTAAATCTGTTGAATTGTTCAGAAAAACTTTAGCTGGTGCTAAAACTGTAGTATGGAATGGACCTATGGGTGTATTCGAAATGCCTAAATTCGCTAAAGGTACTGAAGAAGTATGTAAAGCTATCTCTGAATTACCAGAAGCTATTACAGTAATCGGTGGTGGAGACTCTGCTGCTGCTGCAAAACAATTAGGATATGCAGACAAATTCTCTCACGTTTCAACTGGTGGTGGAGCTAGTTTGGAATATATGGAAGGTAAAACATTACCTGGTATCGCTATTATCAGCGAAAAGTAATAAGGAGATGTACTTAAAATGAGAAAACCTATTATCGTTGGAAACTGGAAAATGAACAAAAACAACGCTGAAACAAAAGCTTTCTTCGAAGCTGTTGATGGTGTTGCTGCTAGCGAAAATGCTACTTATGGAATTGGATGTCCATTTACTGATTTAAGAACTGCATTGGATCACGCTAAAAACTTAGTTGTAGCTGCTGAAAACTGCCACTTTGAAGATAGTGGAGCTTTCACTGGTGAAGTTAGTGTTCCTATGTTAGAAGAAATGGGAGTTAAATACTGCATTATCGGTCACTCAGAACGTCGTGAAATGTTCGGTGATACTGATGAAACAGTAAACAAAAAAGCAAAACGTTTGATTAAAGCTGGAATCACTCCAATCTTATGTGTTGGTGAAACAGAAGCTGATTACGATGCTGGAAATTCAGAAAAAGTAATTCGTGAAGAATTAGCTGGTTCTTTAGCTGACTTATGTCCAAAATGTGTTGGTGAAATGGTAATTGCTTACGAACCAATCTGGGCTATCGGAACTGGAAAATCTGCTTCAGTTGAAATTGCTGAAAACTGCTGTAAGATCGTACGTGACCAAGTTAAGGTTATGTATGGTGAAGAAGCTGCTGAAAAAGTACGTATCCAATATGGTGGAAGTGTTAAACCTAATAACATCGTTGAATATATGGCTCAACCAGATATCGATGGTGCATTAATTGGTGGTGCTAGTTTGAAGGAAGATAGCTTCACAGAAATCATTGAAAAAACAAAATAATTGATGATTATCTAGGCCTCTTTGAGGCCTTTTATTTTTAGTTGTTTCTAACCGAAAATAAAATTTAGGGTTGTTTGTGAGGTGGTTTCGTGGTAAACTAATCGTGAACTATTTTAAATAGGGGGTAGAATAAAATGAACTTTGTAGAAAATAATGGTAAAAAAGTCGCAGCGATTTTATGTGTAGCCTCTGCTTTCCCTGTTGTGGCAACAGTAGTTGCAGCTAAGGAAGAACCAGGATGGCATGGTGATCGCTATGTCAATGAAGATAAAACTGTGGCAAAAGGATGGCAAGAAATCGAAGGAAAATGTTACTATTTCTCAGAAGATGGAACAGTAAATTCTTCAAAGACTGAAAAAGCAACAACAGCTAGTGTTTCAAGTAACATTACAGGGGAAGTGAAAGAAACAGTAGCAACAGCTAGTCAAGAAGCTGTAAAAGAAGAAACAGAACAAAAAGCCGCAGAAGTAGTTGAAACTCCAGTAACTACAACTGAAGCAACAGATACAACTGAAACTCCAGCAGAAACACCTGCTCCAGAACAGACTGAGACTCCAGCTCCTGAACAGACTGTAACACCTGCTCCAGAACAAACTGAGACTCTAGCTCCTGAACAGACTGTAACACCTGCTCCAGAACAAACAACTCCAGCACCAGAAGTACAAGCTCCTGCAGAAACACCAGCAACTAGTACTTTAGGACAAAGAATTTCTGCTGAAGCACAGAAATTAGTAGGTGTAACTGATGGATTATGGTGTACACAAGTTGTACAACAAGCCTTGGCAAATGCCGGTGTAAGTGATGCTTATCAATTATGGCCAGATCAATACGCAGGTCAATATGGATACTACACTAACGATCCTCAAGAAGGTGACTTATTGTACTACAACAATGGTGGACGTGGTGTTGACCACATCGCTATCTATATTGGAAATGGACAAGCTGTTCATGGAAACTACGAAGGTAAGACTGTAATTGCTAGTGCATATTTAAGCACAGCAGCATCTCCACAATTCATTCGTGTTGTTAGATAATTTTAAATTTTAGCTTGGCTTTTTAGCCAGGCTTTTTTTGTATAATAAGATTTTGTATTGTATAATATGAGATGGTTTTGGAGGCAAAATATTATGAATGAAGCATATAAAAATCTTGTAGAGAGAAGAAGTGTAAGAAAATATAATAACAAAAAGGTGAGTCATGATTTGGTTGAAAAAATTATTTATGCCGGGCAATGTGCACCTAGTGGCATGAATCGTCAAATCTTTGCCTTTGTCGCTGTTGAGGATGAAGAATTAGTAAAAGAATTATCTAAAAAGAATGCAGAGGTTATGAATTCATCGGCAGACCCATTTTATGGTGCAAAAAGTTTGATTATTGTCTTCGCGGATACCCATGCACCTACATATTTATACGATGGAGCTTTGGCTATGGGGAATCTAATGAATGCTGCAAATGCCTTAGGTGTTGATTCATGTTGGATCCACCGTGCTAAAGAAGTGTTTGAAACAGAATATGGTAAAGAATTAAAGAACAAATGGGGAATACCAGAATCTTATGAAGGTATTGGACATTGTATTTTAGGCTATAGAGACGAAGAGCTTGGAAAACGCGCTGAAAGAACGTCTAAGGTGGTTTATGCATAATATACGTATTGGACAAGCCGTAGATATTCATCAGCTTGTAGAGGGTCGCAAACTTATTTTGGGCGGAGTAGAAATTGAACATTCTAAAGGACTTTTAGGACATTCGGATGCTGATGTTTTAACACATGCGATTGGCGAAAGTATTTTAGGCGCTCTTGCCCTAGGTGATTTAGGAAAACATTTTCCAGATACAGATCCTAAATATAAAGGTGCGAACAGTCTTGTCTTATTAGGACATATCTATGATATGATGGATGAAATGGGATATCAGATTGGTAATGTAGATGCGACTATTTTGGCCGAAAGACCTAAAATGGCACCGCACATTGTTTCTATGCGAACGAATATTTCAAATGTATTGCATTGTGACATAGAAGATGTTTCAATTAAGGCTACGCGTGGAGAAAAACTTGGTTTTGTAGGAAATGAAGAGGGCATTGTAAGCCTTAGTGTTTGTATATTGGAGAAAAAAGGATGAGAGTAGTAATTCAAAGAGCAAAGAACGCAAAATGTACGGTAGATGGTCAAATAACAGGTCAAATTGATTATGGATATTGTATTTTTGTAGGATTCAATAATGAAGATACAAATGAAATTATTGATAAAATGATTCATAAGATTTTATTCTTGCGAATTTTTGAAGATGAAAATGGGAAGATGAATAAATCCATACAAGATGTAGAAGGAAGTATTCTTTCTATTTCTCAATTTACCTTATATGCGGATTGTAAAAAGGGGAATCGCCCAAGTTTTACAAATGCAGGTAAACCAGATTTAGCTACAACATTGTATGATCAATTCAATCAGAAACTACAAGAACAAGGTATGCATGTTGAAACAGGTATTTTTGGTGCTGATATGAAGATTGAATTATTGAATGATGGTCCAGTAACCATTGTATTGGATTCAAAGGAGTTATTTTAATGGAAATTATATATGGAAATACACTTGCGGATCGATTCAAGGCGGATATGAAACAAAAAATTGATGACATCCGTGCAGAAGGGGCAAGGCTACCATTATTAAGTGTTGTACTTGTTGGAAATGATCCGGCAAGTATGTCTTATGTTCGTGGTAAAGAAAAGGCTTGTTCTTCTATTGGGATGCTTCAAAGAACAATTCGTTTAGATGAAAATGTATCGCAAAAAGAATTAAATGATGTGATTATGAGTTTGAACCTAGATTCTGAAGTCGATGGTATTTTAGTGCAAATGCCTTTGCCTTCGCATTTAGATGAAACAGCAGTTTTAGAGTTGATTGATCCACAAAAAGATGTAGATGGCTTACACCCCATGAATGCTGGTTGTTTACTTACGAATCGCCCAGGCTTTATTCCTTGTACGCCACAAGGTGTTATGGCTATGTTAGATTCCATTGGATGTAAAGATTTATCTGGTAAACGTGCTGTGGTCTGCGGAAGAAGTAACCTTGTAGGCAAACCAGTTGCCCTGTTGCTTCAAAATCGGAATGCGACAGTGACAATCGTTCATTCAAAGACACCGGATATTGAAAAAATTGCTTCACAAGCCGACATTTTAATTGTTGCGATGGGTGTTGCTCAAATGGTCAATGAAAATTGGGTAAAAGAAGGGGCTGTTGTTATTGATGTAGGTATCAATCGTGTCAATGGAAAACTTGTAGGGGATTGTGACTTTGAATCGGTTGCGAAAAAGGCAAGTTATGTAAGTCCAGTGCCAAAAGGTGTTGGTCCAATGACGGTTTGTATGTTATTATCGAATACGCTGGATGCATATCATATGCATGTGCAAGGAGAATAATTATGGAATATGGATTAAATGATATTGTAGAAATGAAAAAAGAGCATCCTTGTCATAAGTCCAATGAATGGAAAATTATTCGTATGGGTGCTGATATTCGAATTAAATGTTTAGGTTGTGGAGCCAGTGTTTTAATGCCTAGACAAAAATTTGAAAAGAAATTAAAAAAAGTAATTCGACATGAAGAAGAATAGAGAGGATGTATTGAATTTATGCCATTAACTGCAGGAATCGTTGGTCTTCCAAACGTAGGAAAGTCAACTTTATTTAACGCTATCACGAAATCACAAGTAGAAGCCGCAAACTATCCATTTGCGACAATTCAGCCCAATGTAGGTGTTGTAGAAGTACCAGACTATCGTATTGATCGCTTAGTTGAAATCTTCAATCCGAAAAAAACAATCTATACAACATTTGAATTTACAGATATTGCGGGATTAGTTAAGGGAGCAAGTCAAGGTGAAGGACTTGGTAACCAATTCTTATCGAACATTCGTTTAACAGATGCGATTTGTCACGTAGTTCGTTGTTTTGATAATCCAGATATCACACACGTTGAAAATAGTGTGGATCCAATTCGTGATATTGAAATTATTAATCTAGAATTAACTTTAGCGGATCTTCAGACAATTGAAAATCGTAGAAGTAAGATCGAACGTAAGGCTAAGACAAACAAGGATAAAGAATCATTGGATGAATTGGCTTTATTAGATCGTTTACAACCAATCTTAGAAGAAGGAAAACCAGCTCGTTCATTAGAGTTGAATGAAGATGAACAAATCTTGATGAAAGGCTATAACTTATTGACAGCTAAACCTATGATCTATGTTGCCAACTTAGATGATGAAGGTATCATGGATCCAGATTCATGTGCTTACTATAATCAAGTAAAAGAATATGCACAAAGCCAGAATAACCAGGTTGTTGCCTTATGTGCGCAAATGGAAGAAGAATTGTCTGGTTTAGATAAAGAAGAAAAAGATGCTTTCTTAGAAGAATTAGGTGTTGAAACATCTGGTTTGGATCAATTGATTCAAAAGGCTTATGCCGTATTGGATCTATGTACATTCTTAACGGCTGGAGAAGATGAATGTCGTGCATGGACATTTAAAAAAGGCATGAAAGCACCGGATTGTGCAGGTGTTATCCACACAGATTTCAAGAAGGGATTTATTCGTGCTGAAGTATATCATTTTGAAGATATCGATGAATTGGGTAGCGAATTAGCTATTAAAGAAGCAGGACGCTTGCGCCTAGAAGGAAAGGATTATGTCGTGCAAGATGGCGATGTAATGCACTTTAGATTTAATGTTTAATTTATCAAATATTATTTATCTTGTCATTGCCGTTGTTCTTTCCATGTCGATTCATGAAACGGCACATGGACTTGTGTCCTATTGGATGGGAGATCCTACGGCTAAGATAGAAGGTCGATTGAGCTTAAATCCTTTTAAACATGTTGACTGGATTGGACTTGTCTGTCTATTAGTATGTGGATTTGGCTGGGCAAAACCAGTACCCGTGGATGCACGTTACTACAAAGATGCGAAGACAGGAATCATATGGACAAGTTTTGCGGGTCCAATCGCAAACTTTCTATTAAGCTTTATTTGTGTATTCTTATTTTATGCACTTTATAAATTTGCTCCATATTTTATGATGTCTAGTGTAGGATATTTTATATCGAATACATTGACATATACAGGATTGATTTCAACTGGTTTTGGCATTTTTAACTTGATTCCAGTACCACCATTAGATGGCTCAAAAGTATTGTTTTCGTTTTTACCCGACGATAAATACTATAAATTTATTGATGGTGCACCATGGATGAATCTATTATTTATCTTATTGATTTTTTCAGGTTTATTAGATTATCCGTTGGGTATGTTACGTTCAAATATGATTCAATTTTTTGAGATGATCGCAAAGATGATTTTAGGTTTCTAAAGTCATCTTTTTTAAAGCGTTTTCAGAAAAAAACTTCATTTTACAGAAAATTAACATAAATTTAATATTGTTTTGACATTGTTTTTATTGCATAATAAAGACGTCGCGATATGCGTAAAAATTGAAAATTAAATATTCATTTTATAAAGGAGTTCAAGATGGAAATAGTTACAATGGTCTTATCCCTATTAGGAGGCATTGCGTTATTTTTGTTCGGTATGTCATTAATGGGCGATGGACTAAAAAGCGTAGCCGGTAACAAGTTAGAAGCATTCTTGTACAAGATGACAAACACAAGCTTAAAAGGTGTTGCCTTAGGTGCAGGTGTTACTTCTGTTATTCAGTCTAGTAGTGCTACGACAGTAATGGTCATTGGTTTTGTTAACTCAGGTATGATGAAACTAAGACAAGCTATCGGTATTATCATGGGTGCCAATATTGGTACAAGTATTACCGGTTGGATATTGTGTTTATCTTATGTTGGTGGATCAAGTGGAATCGCAAGCTTATTTTCAACAGCTACGATCACAACATTGTTTGCGTTTATTGGTATTTGTTTAAAAACATTTGGAAAACGTACAACACATAAAAATGTTGGAAATATCATGCTTGGTTTTGCGATTTTAATGACAGGTATGCAACAAATGAGTGGAGCCGTTTCGCCTTTAAGAACGAACGAAACATTCATTAGTATGCTTACAATGTTCTCAAATCCAATCATGGGTATTCTTGTTGGTATTTTGTTTACTGCTGTTTTACAAAGCTCAAGTGCTGCGATTGGTATCTTACAAGCATTATCTATGACAGGCTCATTGACATTTGCGGCAGCCTTTCCAATTAACTTAGGTATTGGTATTGGTGCTGCATGTCCTGTGTTGATTTCTGCCTTAAGTGCAAATAAAAATGGTAAACGTACAGCTTTAGAATATTTGATCAACGACTTATTTGGTATGATTATCTGGTCAATTCTATTCTATGGTTCAAATGTATTTATGCAGTATAGCTTTGTGAATAAAGTTATGTCTCCAGTAAATATCGCATTAATGAATACAGCTATTCGTTGTGGAAATGTATTAGTGTTATTCTGGTTCATTCCTCAAATTGAAAAATTATTGATGCGTATTATTAAAGACAGTCCTGAAGATCTAGCAGAACAAGCTGACTTTGATTTACTAGAAGAACGTTTGATTCCGTATCCTGCTTTGGCGATTGCACAATGTCATCGTGTCATGAATGGTATGGCTAAAAAGGTGCGTAATAACGTGAATCGTTCAATGAACTTGATCAATGAGTTTAAACCAGAAAAATATGATAAAGTACATCGTAAAGAAAAATTGATTGATAAATATGAAGCACGTTTAGGTTCTTATTTAATGCAGCTGACAAAACAAGCATTAAATACAGAACAAACTCGACAAGCATCTTTATATCTTCATACAATTAGTGACTTTGAAAGAATTGGTGATCACGCTGCAGATATTGCCGAGATGTCAAAGAGTATCAATGATAATCGTATGGAAATGTCAGAAGCCGCTATGGATGAGTTAAACCTTGTTATGGAGGCTGTTCGTGAATCTATGAATATGACATATCATGCTTATTTAGAAGATGATTTAGCTTTGGCTCGACGCGTATCTCCATTAGGAATTGTCATTCGTGGACTTTGTGATGAAATGAAATTGCGTCACGTTGAACGTTTATCACAAGGAAACTGTGGTCTTGAAGAAGGTACAGTATTCAATGATTTATTAAATAGTTTAAACCGTATTGCCACACACTGTGCAAGTAGTATGGTGGCTTTGATTAAGATTCGTGAAAAAGATACAGATATTCATATTCACGATTCCAAAGTATATGCGATTGAAGGTGACGATTATAAAACAACATTGGCTGAGTACCGTGAAAAATATGATCTTGGACAAAGAGAAGGTCGTATTGTCAGTATGGAAGATGAACAAGTTGAATAATGTAAATAAGGCCTGATGATTCAGGCCTTTGATGTATCTATTTTTATGTCACATATGTCTTGGATTGAAAAAGTCTTAAAATAAAGTTCTTCTAAAGGAATCCATCGTTGAATAAAATTGTTCAACATATTTGGGTTCCTTTTTTCAAGTCTTGAAAGTTGTTCTTGTTTATCTACAGTTAAGAAAACAGAATATGAATAATATTTTTGAAGATCTGAGTGCATTGAATAAGAACCTTCAATGACATTAAATGATTTATATGGAATTAAGTGAGCAGATTGTATTGACAAAGTTGAACAATTGAATTTACGCAGCTTTATATCTTCATGTTTGGATAGTGGAATCAAGACCTCTTGTTCAAATCGCTCATGATCTACATTTTCTCCAGGACTTTCAAGCCTTTCCTTTGTCCTTTGATGGGGTTGTAAGAAAAAGTCATCCATTTTAAATACGTTACAGTCATATATTTGTTTTAAAAGATTTGAAAGTGTTGTTTTACCCGAAGCACAACGTCCGTCGATTGAAATAATAGAAGGATGCTTGTTGTCGATATCTTTAAATAGTTTTAAGAAGGGGACGTACTTTTTATGTATTAAGCGATAAGATGGATGGTACAATTGATTGAATGTATTGGAATGATGAATGGCAGGATATCCATCTTCTTTCCATTTCAAAAGAGTTAGCTTAGCGTTGTTTAAAGAAAATGGAAGTTCCTTATTGGAAATCATATCGATAAGGATTTGAAGCTTTTCTTCGAGCTGTTCTTTGCCGTTTTTTTCTTGTTGACTTGATAAAATAAATAAAGTACTTAGTGTATTTACACTCAATCCATAATTTAAATGAAGACGAACATAATCTCCATCTAGATATTCAATGGAATTACATGTATCCAGTTTTGTATCGAGTTCTTGTTGGATCTGTTTTTTAACTGTGTCAGGATTTGAAAGTAAGTGTTCACACCCAAAACTGCTTTGGTATAAAAATTTCATTAAGTCTTGTAGTTCTAGTTGTGGGTATGTTTGAAATTGGTTGAGTATATATGATTTTGTGTTCATAGAAATTATTTTATCACATTCTTTAATTTTCTATTATAGATAAAAGTTATAACGGGTGCATATTATTAAATATTATCAATAATTAATTAGAAATGATAAAATGATGATATTGGAGGAAATTTACTAATGTTGAATATTAAATACGATATTGTGGGATCTTTTTTAAGACCACAGGAAATTAAAGAGGCCCGTGCTAAATTTAATAATAATGAAATCGCATATGAGCAATTGCGTGATGTAGAGGATGAACAAATCGCAAAATTAGTTGCGAAGGAAGTACAACATGGATTGAAGTTTGTGACAGATGGAGAATTCCGTCGTCGCTGGTGGCATTTAGATTGGTTAAAAGAATTTGATGGTTTTACGACAAAACATTTGGATAAATTTATTAATGGAAGAAACAATCATATTGAATTAGGTATGATTGAAGGTAAGATTTCTTATGATCCCAATAAGGCACATAAAGAAATGTACGCATGGGATTTTTTGAAGAATGAGGCAAGTAAATATGGTGTAGAAGCTAAGAAGTGTATTTCTGGACCAAATATGATTTTGATTGATCATTTTTTACAGTTAGGTATCAAAGATACGCCATACTATGGAAAAGATATTGAAGCAGTCATTGATGATATTGGATTGGCATATCAGGCAGCCATTCATGATTTCTACAATCATGGATGTCGCTATATTCAAATTGATGATACTTCATGGACCTATATGATTGATGATACATTTGTATCAAAAGTAGAAGGTTTAGGTTATACAAAGGCACAAGTATTAGATTGGTTTGTGCGTGTAAGTACTAAGGCTTTAGAAAATCGTCCAGAAGATATGCAGATTGCGACACACTTCTGTAAAGGTAACTTCAAAGGGAATCCATTATTCCACGGATTCTATGATACGATTGCCAAATCTGTTGCGAGCATTCCATACGATGGATATTTTGTAGAATATGATGATGCTCGTAGCGGAACATTTGATCCTTGGGCTGTTTTAAAAGGTACTGGCCGTACATTTGTGGCTGGCTTGATTTCTACAAAGCGTCCAGAATTAGAAGAGCATGATGCGATTAAGGCACGTTATGAACAAGCTAAAGCTGTAGTCGGTGATAATATTGCACTTTCTCCACAATGTGGATTTGCCTCTGTTGAAGAAGGTAACTGCATTGATGAGGAAACACAATGGAAGAAAATTGATTTATTGGTATCTTGCCAAGACTTTATTTAAGAGGAATCGTTTGATTTCTCTTTTTTTTCAAAAAAAGAACAAGCATTTACTTGTTCTTGTAGTATGAATTTAAGAAAAATTCTTTGAATTCTTTAAATGTACCATCTAAAATAGCTTGTCGAGCTTGTTCAGTTAAACGAATGATAAAGCGAAGATTATGTATAGAAGCAAGTTCGAAATATTTTGCGGATTCCGTACGATCTTGTGATTTCCATAGTCTTCTTAATTCACCAAGTGTGATATGAGATAGACAAGTAGGACAATCACAACCTTCATCGATAATTTCATCGCTATCTCTATATTTTGATAGATTGATAGGACCATGCATTGTATACAATCTTCCATGTCTTGCCTCTCTTGTAGGAGCTACACAATCAAATGTATCAGCCCCATTTTCTGTACCAATCAAGATATCATCTGGATGAGACAATCCTAATAAGTGTCTTGGTTTATTTTCAGGGAGTTCTTCGTTACACCAAGTTAAGATATCACCTAGTGTTTCTTTAAGGAAAGCACCACCTAAGCCGTAGCCATCAAAATCCATTTGAGCGTACTTTTTACAAGTTGATCTTCTTAGATCTTCCCAACGCCCACCTTGAATGACACCATATAAAGATTGATGGTAGCCTAAATCATCACAATGTTTCTTATGTTCATCAAGACTTCTCTTTGCCCAACGCTCAGTTCTTGCCAAGGATTCAACGTTATATTCGTATGTATCGGCTAAAGAAGTTAATTCATCATAGGCCATATGAATATCGGCTCCAATGCGACATTGAATTTGCATACTTTCTTCTGGACCAATAAAATCTTCTTGACCTGTAAATGGATCGTGAAAGTGTACGCCATTTTCTGTTACGTGGGCCAAACGCTTTTCTTCTTCAGTATTTTTCATGTTGTCTTCACGTTTCATACTGACAACTTTTCCGCAGCCAGAACCTAAAGACATCACTTGAAATCCACCGGAATCCGTTAAGGTTGGACCGTTCCATTTTGACCATGCGGATAAACCTCCATTGGCGGCAATCTCAGGGGAAATGTTTCGTAAATGATATCCATTACTCAACATGGCTTGGGCATTAATACTTTTTAATTCTTCCATAGAAACAAAGCGAACTTCACCATGTGTTCCAACACACATGAATGCAGGGGTCTTGATGTCTCCATGAGGTGTATGTATAATTCCGGCTCTTCCTAAATGACCAGGAATTCTTTTTTCAATTTCAAAATAAAATTTATTGTCGTTCTTGTATTCCATAAATTCCTCCAACTTACTTATTTTATCATATATTAGCGTCGGCATATATAAAAGATTATGTGATTGCACCTGCAATATATCCGATGGATTGAATGTTAAGAAGGTTAGTTTGTCCTCCAATAAAAATTCTTAATCCAATATCTAGATTAAAGATGTCTGAGAAAATGGACATTGTTACAGAACTTGTATTTTCATCGGTCGCCAATATCGTTTCTGATTGACAAGACTAGAACATATACACCACACAATACACATATGGATATTATACTTGGTTTTTTAATGCAATCTAAGAACAGTCGTCACTTCGATGCGGAGAGGTTCAATTTAGCACAACTCTTGTTGAAAACCCCATTTTTTCTTTCTATAATATATATCGGTGATAAAATGAAAAAAACAATTTGGATAGCAACGAGCAATGCTCATAAAGTCGAAGAGTTTCAGACGATGTTGAAGGATTGCCAAGTTAAATGCTTAAAAGATCTAGGTCATAAGATTGATATTGTAGAAGATGGTACAACATTTGAAGAGAATGCGCTAATTAAAGCTCGTACTTTATTTAATGAACTTCATGAACCTGTAATCAGTGATGATTCTGGTTTGGAAGTAGATGCGATGGATAAGAAGCCAGGTGTGTATTCAGCTCGTTTTTTAGGTGAAGACACAAGCTATGATATCAAGAATCAATATATTATAGATCAGGTAAAGGGAAAAACGCGTACGGCTCGTTATGTGTGTGTCATTGCCTATATTGATGAAGATGGAAAAGAACATGTATATCGTGGAGAGTGTGAAGGTTTGATTCATGATAAAATGGTTGGAACAAATGGCTTTGGATATGATCCAATTTTCTATTATCCTGAATTTAAGACAACACTTGCCAATGTGAGTGAAGAAAAGAAAAATAGTGTATCTCATAGAGGGGTTGCACTTGAGAAATTTTTAAAGGATTGGAGTAAATAATATGTTGCATGTAGTATTGTATGAACCTGAGATTCCTCAGAATACAGGAAATATCATTCGAACTTGTATGGCTACGGGTTCGCGTTTACATTTAATTGAACCATTGGGTTTTTCTTTGGATGAAAAGCATTTGCGTCGTTCAGGAATGGATTATATTAAGGATGCGGATATCCATATTCATAAAGATTGGGATGCGTTTGTGGCTGAAAATCCAAGTGAACACTATTATTTTATGACTCGTTATGGTAAAAAAGCACCTAGTGAATTTGATTTTACTAAAGAAGAAGGCGATGTTTATTTGGTTCTTGGAAAAGAAAGTACGGGTGTTGATAAAAAAATTCTTCAACATCATTTAGATACCTGTATGCGTTTGCCTATGGTCGCAAATGCGAGAAGTTTGAATTTGTCCAATTGTGCTGCCATTATCGTTTATGAAGTATTACGCCAACTTGATTATCCTGGACTAAGTACACATGAAGAACTTAAGGGAGAGGATTGGCTTGAAAATCTTAAGATTGATTGATCGTTATATAGATTCGTTTGAAAAGCGAATCTTTATTTTTATTATATTTATAACAATGTATTGGTTGTGGCAGAATATTTGGCAGTTATTATTATTTTATAAAGTATATGTTATAACTGATTATGAAAGCTTGTTCAATTTGCAGGCGCATCTATCCAATTATGAATCGAGTGTTTTGATTCGTATTATATATTATGTGATTTCAAATCCATCATTGAACATGGCTGGTCTAGTTAGTTGTATAAAATTGATAGACATAATGGGAATTGTAGGATTGCTGATTTTGGCTCAAAAATATCGAATTATTATGATTTTAAATGTATTTAAGTACGTTTGGTGTACCATTTGGATTGTAAAAGGTATGAATTCTGCAAGTGTATATTTGGTAATAAATTATTTAAAATGGCTTTCAATAGGCGGTTTGATCCTTGTTGGTATAGTGATTCTTCAATGGCTTTTTGGCTTGGTACGAATAATCCTAGAACACGATAGATTTGTTCACAATTTGTAGACAATGTTATACATTTTATAAATTATGTACAATTTTTTACAAAATCACACAATTTACCACAATTTATACTGAGATGCTTTATATAAAGGCTATTAAGAAATATTTAAGAAATTAATTACTAAAAAGTGCAAATGATTTTTTTGCGAAAATTTGCAACAAAAATTAAATCTTGTTAAACTTCAGTTGTTGTAACGAAGAGGTGATATGATGAATTTTATCGAAAAGCACAGTAAAATTTTAGCCGTAAGCCTATGTCTATTGACTTCTGGACCAATTGTTTCGACAATGTATGCTAAAGAAGTTCAACCAGGATGGCATGGTGAAGGCGCAGATCGTTATTATGTTTTAAAATCAAATCGTCAGACAGCTACTGGTTTAACAAAAATCGATAAGGAACTTTATTATTTTAATAATAATGGAGAAATGCAGTTTGGATGGCAGACTGTTTCAGATGAAACTTACTATTTCCAACAAGACGGAACTGCTGCAACAGGTTCTGTAACTATTCAGGGTAGTGAGTATAATTTCCAAAAAGAAGGTGTCCTTCTTCATGGTTGGAGTAATGATGGTAAATCATACTACGATGAAAAGGGAAACAAAACTTCAACAAACTGGGTTGAAGAAAATGGTTCAAAATATTATTTTGATGCCGATGGAAATTGTGTAACAGGATGGCAGGAAATCGATGGCCAGAAGTATTTCTTTGGTGAAGATGGAAAGATGGCTACAGGTCAATTTGATGTAGACGGAAAAACATATTTCACTCAAGAAGACGGTACATTCCGTACAGGATGGCAAGAGATCAACGGTCAAAAATTGTATTATGCAGAAAACGGTGAAGTAACTAAGAATCAAATCGTTGAAATCGAAGGTGCTAAATATGCGTTCGATGAAAATGGTAATTTGATTAAAAATGCCGAAAAAGATGGATATAAGATTGATGAAAATGGTGTTGCGACTGAAGTAACCCCTTCTGAGGAAACAACTCCAACTCAAGATACAACGACTCAATCTCAGATTCAGGCTCCAGCACAAACAACTACTCAAAGTGCTCCAGCTCAAAGTACAACAACTACAACACAAGCGCCAGCACAGACATCGACTCCTAGTGCTCCAGCTAATGATTATGTAGCTCCAACCCCAAGTGTGAACAGTTCAGCAATCGCTGCTGCTGCATTAGCACAAGTAGGAACTACACAAGATTGTACAATGTTAGTAACTAATGCTTTGAGAGCTGTAGGAATTAATTTCCACGGTTGGCCAGAAAACTATTTGAGTCTTGGTACAATCACATCAAGTCCAGTTGCAGGTGACATTATTGTTTATTCAGGACATGTCGCTATTTACATTGGAAACGGACAAGCAGTTCACGGTGGATGGAACGGAAGCCAGACTGTTGTAGCAAGCGTTTCTTGTGACAAGGCATTAATTGGATACGTTCACGTAGGCTAGATTGAATTCTAGCCTTTTTTTTTGTTTTTGTGGTAGAATTATTAATATATTTTCAAGGAGGTTTACTTATGAACTATATACAAACGCAAAAATTTAGTGATGTTTATGTTTCTTGTAAAACCATGATGCCTTTTCATCGAAATACAATCAGTGCCTTAAACGTGCTTGTGTATATGATGAAGGCGAAAACGCAGAAAATGAATTCGAAACAAAAATTAGCTTCTACCTTAAATCGTGCTTATGGAACGAAGGTGTTTTATGGTTTAACATCTTATGGAGATCTAGTTCAACTCGATGTTCGTTTTCAGTTTGTCCGTCCAGACTGGATTGAAGATAAAAGTTATTTAGATAAAATTAAAGATATTATGGATGAAGTTCTGTTTCATTCTGTATTGGATGAGGAAAACTTTAAGGAATCTGTGTATTTATTAAAAAATAGATTATTGGCACAAATGGATGATCCTGCTAATTTATCATGTATGTATGCCTTTGAGATGGCACATGATAAACATTCAATTTCAATTCCAGTGCAGGGAAGTTTAAAAGATTTAGAGACACTTACTTTAGACGATGTAAAAAAAGTCTATACGCTATATATGGATATGGCAAAACACTTCTATATCTGTGGTTATGTAACGGATGAATTGTATGATTATATTGATAGTTTAGATTCACATTGTGCTTTTATATCCGAAAGAACATTGCTTCCTGTAGTAGAAACAAGCTATAAAACGTTTGAAAAGGACATTGCGCAAACTTGTATTTCGCAAGTCTATTCGACAGGTGTTGATATTTCAAGTTCGGATTATGAGGCTGAACTCATTTTAAATAGTATTTTGGGGCAAAGCCAGAAGAATTTAATGTTTGATGAAATTCGTGAAAAGAATAGTCTTTGTTATTCTATAAGCTCTTCTATTATTCGCTTTGATGGAGCTTTATTAATTCATACGGGTGTGAATCGTAAGGATGTCACAAAAGTATTAAATTTGATAGAAACACAAATAGATCGATTATTGAATATGGATTATGATGATCGATATTTAGAAATCGCAAAGATGGACTATAAGGACCGTATTATTAGTGGATTAGATCATGCTCAATCTTTGATTGCGCAAGCTTTTTTAGATGATCTTTTACATCGCCAGCTCACGCCTGAGCAAAGAATTGAGAGAATTATGAAGGTGACAAAGGAAGATATTTCACGTGTTGCTTTACGATTGAATTTGGCTTCAGTGGCCATTGTTGCGGAGAAAGAAAATGAATTATAATTTGGATATTAAAAAAGAAACGTTGTCAAATGGTTTACAGGTGATTCTTGTTCATAAACCGGATTATCAAAAATCACTATTTCTTTTAGGAGCTAAAGTAGGTGGATTTGATATTGATCAAAGAGTAGATGGGCAAGTGATTAGACATAAGAGTGGGATTGCGCACTATTTAGAACATCAAATGTTTTATTTGGATGGAGAAGATGTAAGTGATTTATTTGCGAACTTACAGTGTTCTACAAATGCATATACTTCTTATACAGAAACGGCATTTTATTTTTCGACTACGGCGGATGTGAAAAAGCCATTAAAACTTTTATTGGATTTTGTCGAAAATTTAGATGTGACAAATGAAACGATTGAAAAAGAAAAGGGGATTATTCTTAGTGAATATGATATGTATCAACAATCGCCTGAACAACGTCTTTTTAAAGAAACTTTGATTTCTTTATTTCAATATCATCCAATGAAAGTGGATGTACTCGGCTCAAAAGAAGATATTCAAGATATGAGCATGGAGGATTTAAAACAATTTTATGCATTAAATTATGATCCTAGTAAATTGTGTCTTGTGGGTGTAACTGGAAAAGATACAAATGAAATCATGGATTGGATCAAGGAATGTCAAAAAGATGTGTTGAGTAAGTTAAATAAAAAGATTGAGCGTGTCTTTAAAGAAGAACCAAAGGATGTAAATCGCAAAGAGTATGTCGATCATATGGATATTCATCAGCCATTTGTATGTGTTGGATATAAGATGGATGCTTGCAAGACAAAGGCAGAAGCATTCGAAAAAGATTTTGCAGTGAATATGTGGTTAGATTCTATCATGGGTCCTTTAAATCCTAAATTTCAGGAATGGCTAGATCAAAGAATCTTTACACAGTTTGTAGGTGCAGAAGCGGATTTTACTTTGGATCATAGTTATATCTTGTTTTATGCTCAAACAGTAAATCCAAATGCCTTTATTGAACTTGTAAATGATCTTGTACAGAATAAGTCGATTTCTGATGAAGACTATCAGTCGTTGCATGCACAGGCAATCGCAAATAATTTGCGTGGCTTAGATCATTTTGATGGCTTGGCCAATGATTTACTTCGAAGTCACTTTGAGGAGTATGACTATATTGAAAATTTAAATAGCATTCAAAATATGAAAATTGAGCAGGTACATGCCTATATTAAGGATTTGGATTTCTCACATTCTTGTGTGACAAAAATTCTTCCGAATGACTCTATCTGATCTAATTTGTGTTTTTTTAAACGAATTAGAGGGGAAAAACGCATGTAAAACGCATAAAAAGACGACCTATAGATAAGATAGGTCGTTTGTTTTATATGTGACATATTTGTAGAATACCATTGAAGAAGGATGGTGATAAATATGGTGGTCAGAATTGAAGGAGGATAATCAATTATGAATGCGTTTAGTATCGTGGGAAAAATTACGGACATGCCAATATTAAAGGAGACAAGCAATGGATTAAAGACTTGCGAGCTTCCAATTCGAGTGCAGCGTAATTTTCCAAATTCAGAAGGTGTTTATGAAAGCGATGATGTGGTCGTTGAAGTATGGCGAGGTCTTGCAGAAACTGTAAGTGCTTCGTGTAAGATTGGAGATTATGTGGGAATTAATGGTCGTATTCATTCGCGTAAATACCAGAAGGATGACAGGGTATATCTAAACTATGGCTTTGTAGCTGAAAAAGTTGATTTTCTACGTTGATCAACAGATAAAATACATGAATTAAGAAAACACATCCACAAAAAAAGAAGCGATCAATTCGCTTCTTTCTTGTTCTATGCCTAAGATTAACGGTTGTAGAATTCTACTACTAACAATTCGTTGATTTCTTGAGCTGTGAATAGTTCTTTACGTTCTGGGTAACGAACATAAGTACCTTTCTTAGCATCTTTGTTTACTTCAACAAAATCAACAGTTGCTGTTGCAGCTTCTAAAGCTTCGTTGATTACGCTTAAGTTTTTAGCGCGTTCACGAATTTCGATAACTTGTCCTGGTTTTACTTGGAAACTAGGGATATCTACTTTCTTACCATCTACTAATACGTGTCCGTGGTTTACTAACTGACGGCTAGCACGACGAGTACGTGCAAATCCCATACGATAAACGATGTTATCTAAACGAGATTCCAACATTACTAAGAAGTTTTCACCAGCAGAACCAGCTTTTTTACTTGCTTTTAAGTAAGTGTTGTAGAATTGTTTTTCACTTAATTGGTAAGTGTGACGAATTCTTTGTTTTTCCTGTAATTGGATACCGTAGTTTGTTAATTTTGGACGACGAGCATTTCCGTGTTGTCCTGGAATTGTGTTACGACGAGTTAATTCTTCACCAGTTTCTAATACTGAGAATCCAAGACGGCGTGACTTCTTCCAAACGCTTCCTGTGTTTCTTGACATAATTTTTCCTCCTATTGTTTTATATCATCCACAAAACAATAACAGTACAAATCTTTAAAGGTTGTGTTGACAATGATATTTTCCGCTATCAGCTATTAGCTTACTCATATCGCTTAATAAGGCTGCAACGCATATCCTTTAACTTTGTATGCTGCTATCAATTTATGCCTATGTATCATATCAAAGAACATTAATAAAATCAAGAAAATGATGCAATGATTTTGAAGTTTTGCTATAATAAGAATGGTTTGCAAGGAGGTACCACTATGGATAGTGTTTTGAATTTCTTTCGATCAGTATACGCGTTCATTCGAAATCAACTTTCTGTGACTGTAATTATCTATCTTTGTATAGCAATTCTAGTCTTGATTTTGATTTGGATCATTATGCGTATGATCAAACGTAAAAAGGCGTCGAAACGACTTTCAGATCTTGAAATCGAAATGAATGAAATTCGTAACAATTCCTTGGCCTACAAATTCAACAAAGCATCGGCATTCGCAAGAGTGAATGATGATATCATGGATAAAGTGAAAAGCTTGACTCCAAAATATGATACTTGTCAAAAAAACTTAAGTGCTTGTGATGATTTGTTTAATGAAGCAGATGATTATGTTTCTAGACATCGTCTTCGTAAATCTATGCGAGCTATGGACGATTTAGAAACAATGATGGATGAGACAAAAGAAAGAATTCGTATTGTTACTCAGTCATTAGATCACATCTTGGCTCGTGAAACAGAGGTTCGTGAATCGGCAAATGCTTTAAAAGAACGTTTCCGTAATGTGAAAACTGTTTATCAAGATAATCGTTCTTCATTTTATGGATCTGTTAATTATGTAGATTCATGCTTAGAGGAAATTGAAAATGAATTCTCTAATTTTGAAGAGTGGATGTTTGCTTCAGAATTTAACAAGGCAAAGGAAGAACAAGAAAAAATCTCAAAAATGGTGGATGAGATTAGCTCTAAAATTGCAGCCTTCCCTGGACTCTATGAAAAGGCCAAAAATGTATTGCCTCGTGCAATTAACGAAGTTCGTTTGCACATTAAGGAATTACAGGAAAAAGATATCGACTTATCTTATTTAGAACCAGAAGAAAAATTAACAACCATTCAAAGTGCTTTGTCTAGTTCAATTGATCAATTGGATGCAGGTGAATTTGAAATGGCACAAGAAAACTTGGAAATCATTGGAGATCACATTCTAGCATTACAAGATGATGTAACGAATGAAAAAGAAGCTTATGATGAAATCCATGTAAGTCTTCAATCTAATTTAGATCTAGTTAATGTCATTGGTCAGGAACTTGAGGAAATTATGGCGCTTTATGCCAATATTAAAGATCGTTTTGGTCTAGAAGATTGGACACACCGCTTCTCTTTGGCACAAATCCAAATGGAAGATTTATCAAATCGTCGTGATGAAATTCAAAAAGAATTGAAGCAAAATCAACGTCCTAGCGTAGATGTAGTTCATGGTTATCGTAAATTTTCAGAAGATGTTAATGAATTCCACGATCAAGTCAAGGATATGAAAGAGATGTTAGTGGGAGCAAGCAGTGATGAATCACGTGCTAAAAAACAATTGACAAAATTACAATTGATTTTAAATGAAGTACGTTTAAATACAGTAACACGTCATTTACCTAGTATCTCATCTCAATTTTCTGCAGATTTAAAAGAAGGCGAACGCTTGATTCAACGTGTTCGTGTAGTGTTGGATCACTCACCATTAGATGTACAAACATTAAATGCAGATTTGCAGGATGCCATCGACTTTGTATATAAGTTATACAATAACGCAAACAATTTAGTCGGTGTTGCCGTTATGGTAGAAAATGCGATTGTGTTTGGTAACCGTTTCCGTAGTACGCATGCACAAATGGATTCGGATTTAACTCGTGCTGAGTTATGTTTCCAAAATGGAGAATATACTCGTGCACTTAAGATTGCGATTCAAGCAATCGAAAACATGCACCCAGGAATTTATGAGAAGTTAGTAGCTCAAAAAGATCCTGCTGTCATGAACCAGGTGCAGTAATGATTTATTTTGATAATGCTTCGACAACCTCTGTACGTACAGAGGTTCGTCGTGTTTATGGGCAAATGTTAGAAACTTGTTATGGCAACCCAGATAGTTTGCATGCGGCTGGTCGCCAGGCAAGTTCGCTCATGGAAAAAAGTCGATCAAATATTGCTTCTATGCTTCATGTAGATCCAAGTGAAATTATCTTTACATCAGCTGCTAGTGAATCAAACACTTTAGCTATTGTAGGATATGCCTTGGCCAATGAACATCGAGGTCATCATGTACTCACAAGCAACGTCGAACATTCGAGTGTTCGTCATGCGATGGAGTTTTTGAAGCGTTTTGGATTTGAAGTTGAATTTCTTCCAATTAATGAAGAGGGAATTGTTACACCAGAATGCTTAAAATCTCATATGCGTAAAGATACAATTTTAGTATCGGTTATGCATGTGAATAATGAAATGGGAGCTATCAATCCTATTTTAGAACTAGAAAAAATTGTACACCAAAATCCAACGTGTGTATTTCATGTGGATTGTGTACAGAGTTTTTCAAAAATTGATATTCCTTTTGAGAAACTAGATATGGCTACGATCTCTGCACATAAGATTCATGGTCTAAAGGGTAGTGCCATTTTAATGAAGAAAAAGAAGATTCAACTTGTTCCAATTATTCAAGGTGGACAACAGGAACAAGGACTTCGTGGTGGAACAGAGAATGCACCGGCAAATATTGTTTTGGCAAAGACAATTCGTTTGGCTTTAGAGGAACAATCAAAGGCTTATGATCATGTTTTAAAAATCAATCAATATTTACGTGAAGAATTAGCTAAAATCAATGGTGCGCATGTACATTCGCCAAAAGATGCGATTCCTTATATTCTTAATATTTCATTTGATCAAATCACAAGTGAAGTCTTATTGAACGCTTTGGATCAAAAGGGAATTTGTGTATCCGCAAAAAGTACTTGTTCATCACAAAATACGAATGCTTCTGAAGTGTTATTGGCTATGCACAAGTCGGAATTTGATGCGACACATGGAATTCGTTTATCTTTTTCTTATGAGAATACTTTGGAAGAGGCAAAATATTTTATAGAAACATGTAAGGAGATTATAGAGAATTATGGCTTATCGTTATAATCATATCTTAATTCGTTATGGCGAATTGAGTTTAAAAGGAAAAAACCGTAACAACTTTATTAAGGCGCTTTATGACAATGTTCGTAAGGCTTTAAAAGCATTCCCAACATTAGAATTTGAAAAACAGCACGACCGTATGTATATTTATCTTCATGATGAAGATTCTAAGCAGGTTAGTGATATTTTAGCTAAAGTTTTTGGAATATCTTCCTTCTCATTAGCTATTAAAGTGGAACCAGATTTAGATCAAATCATTGATGCTTGTTATGAATCTTTAGATTTAACAACACCAAAAACATTTAAGGTAGCTGCACGTCGTAGTGATAAATTATTCCCATATATTTCAGACGATATTAATCGTAGGGTTGCAACTAAGATTTTAAAGAACAGTGACTGGAAAGTGGATGTTCATAATCCGGATGTAAAAATTGTTGTTGAAGTACACCAGGATGCAGCCTACATTATGACAGATCGTATTCAAGGTGCGGGTGGATATCCAGTGGGTGTTGGAGGAAAGGCCATGGTTTTATTAAGTGGTGGAATTGATTCTCCAGTTGCCTGCTATTTAATGATGAAACGTGGTGTACACATAGAATGTATTCACTATGCTTCACCTCCATATACTTCACAAAATGCACAAGAAAAAGTAATGGAACTAGCTAGACTTGTATCTGGTTATCAAGGTGATGTTTTAGTTCATGTTGTTCCATTTACAGATCTTCAATTGGCAATCTATCAAAATGCGGATGAAAGTTATGCGATCACATTGATGCGTCGTATGATGATGCGTATTGCGACAGGCCTAGCTAAGAAAAGACATGCTCAAGCTATCGCAACAGGCGAATCGATTGGACAGGTTGCAAGTCAAACTTTAGAGAGTATGCTTACAATCAATGATGTCACAAATATGCCGATTATTCGTCCAGTTGTTTGTATGGATAAAGTTGAAATTATTGATCTTTCTAAAAAAATTGGAACTTATGAAACAAGTATTCTTCCTTATGAAGATTGTTGTACGATTTTTACACCAAAGAATCCGGTCACTAAACCTCGTGTGGATAAGTGTGAAAAATATGAGGCAAAATGGGACTTTGACAAGATGGTACAAGATTGTATAGATAATACAGAAGATATTTGGGTACATCCAGTTAAGGTTGAAGAAGATTTATTCTAAGAGAAGTGAAATATAGCGCTTCTCTTTTTCTTTTATGTTATAATCTTTTTATGTTGATATGTCCGGTGTGTAAAAAGAAACTAATAAAAGAAAATAAAACATTTCGATGCGAAAATAATCATTCTTTTGATTGTGCCAAACAAGGTTATGTGAACTTATCACGTAAACAGACAAAGAATCATGGGGACAACGCTTTAATGGTCAAAGCGCGTACAGATTTTTTAGAAAAAGATTATTATGATTTTATGCGTCAATATGTAAAGGGAAAGGCTAATGGATCTATTTATTTGGATGCTGGCTGTGGTCAGGGTTACTATACAAAAGAGATAGGGGCGAACTTTGAACATAGTTATGGGATTGATTTGAGCAAGGAAGCGATTCTTCATGCGTCTAAACAAGATAAACATACGCAATATATTGTGGGTAGTTTATTTGATATGCCTTTTTTAGATGAGAGCATAGATTGTGTTACAAGTATTTTTGTGCCTTTAGGTCAAGATGAAATCTATCGTATACTAAAAGAAAATGGATATTGGATCGTAGTAGGTCCGGGTCCTAAGCATTGTTTTGAATTAAAAGAAGTATTGTATGACACACCATACGAAAATGAAATGCCTGAAATACTAGAACAATATGAATTGGTAAACCAGGAAATTATTCAGGAAAAAAAGATGGTAGATGATGTATGGTCTTTACTGGAAATGACACCATATCGATATAAAACGAGTCAAGTTGGACTTGATCGTGTAAAACAATTAGAAAGGTTAGAGGTTACGTTTGAGTTTGTCGTAACTGTGTATAAAAAATATGAAAACAACAGTAAAAAAATGGGGAATTAATGGTGAGGGAATTGCGTTCCATGAAGGAAAGCCAGTATTTATTGAAAATGCCATTCCAGATGAAGTCATTGAATTTGATATTAAAAGTGATGAAGGTACTTATTTAGTTGGAGAATTAACTCGTTTAGTTGAACAGAGTTCAAAGCGTCGCTACCCACTTTGCCCAATTTGGAAAGAGTGTGGTGGATGTGCTTTGATGCATGTAAAGTATCCAGCTCAGTGTAAAATGAAGGAAGGAAATTTAAAAGAAACTTTAATTAAGTATGCGGATTATAATGGTCGCATTTTACCAATCATAAAGAATCCGGAGCCATTGTCATATCGTAATAGCTGCAAACTTCCTTTTGGTGAAGAATATGGGGAGTTATATACAGGAATGTATGAGCGTGATACAAATCATTTCCAAAAGATGGAAAGATGTTATGTGCATTCAAAATTGTTGGAACAAACGCGTCAGGAAGTTTTAAAAATTATGAATGAGCATCATTTAAAGATGTATGATGATAAAAAGAAAACGGGTTATCGTACATTGGTGATGAAAGAATTTGATTCTAAGATTCAAATTATATTTGTGACGGGAAAAGAAGATATCAGTGAAGAATTTATTCATGACGTAACTCAATTAGAGGGTGTTGTTTCAATCTGGCAAAGTGTAAAAACAGAAACAAAGCGTGAAGTATTTGGAGATATGCGTTTTATTTGGGGAGAAGAAAAGATGCATCTTCAATTGGAAGATATTCAATTATCTTTACTTCCAAGATCTTTCTTCCAGTTAAACACGAAACAATCCGTGAATCTTTATAATGTGGTTAAAGATTGGATGCCAAGATCAAAGACTACGGTTGAAGCCTATAGTGGTATTGGTGCCATCAGTTTATTTGTGAAAGATAAAGCTGAAGAAATCATTGGTGTTGAATCCATTCAGGATGCGGTTGATAATGCCAATGAAAATGCGATGTTAAATCATGCAGACAATGTATCTTTCATTTGTGAAGATGCGGGTAGTGCCTTAGCACATTTAGTGCAAGAAAAAGAAGTGGATACATTGATTGTGGATCCGCCTCGTTCTGGCTTGGATGATATAATGAAGGAAACTATTTTAAAATCAAAGATCAAAACGATGATCTATGTATCTTGTAACCCAGCTACTTTGGCTAAAGATTTAGGCGTATTAAAGAAAGAGTATCGTATTGTCAAGATTCAACCAGTCGATATGTTTAGTCAAACTCCACATGTAGAAAGTGTTACACTACTTGTTCGTAATGATGACTATAAACCTAGACGGCGTTTTGATGATCGAAAAAATCGTGACTATAAACCAAGAAGAGATGGAGATTTCAAACCAAGACGTCGTTTTGATGATAAAAAAGATGGAGACTTCAAGCCAAGACGCCGTTTTGAGGATGATAAACCAAGAAGAAGAGATGGTGACTTTAAACCAAGACGTAGATTCAATGATGATAAACCAAGACGTCGTTTTGATGATCGAAAAGATGGTGACTATAAGCCTAGACGTAGATTTGATGATGATCGTAGATCAAAACGTTTTACAGATGACAAACCAAATCGTAGATATGGTAAATAAAACATGTAAGGATTTCAGGCAGATCAAACTGAAGTCCTTTTCTTATTTATTAGAAATTTGTTTCCGAGAATCTTGGCACTTCAATGATGAGAGTTTCAAATATGGATGGCAGTGAATAAGAACCTATTGTGACAATCAATGATAAAATGTTGTACTAAATCATTGTTAAGGATACCTAACCAAAAAAGTTCACAAATTAACTAAACAGATGGCTTTATGTTAACAAATGCGTTATAATAATTGTAGCGCATTCTTTTTATTTTTTAATTCATAATAATGTACAAAAAAAGAGATAGGCTTTTTGCGTCTATTTGTGAGTAAAATAACAAGAATCTATGAGGAGGAGTTTAGAAAATGAATAATTTTCCACATTTATTTGAACCAATTGAAATTGGAAAAACAACAGTAAAAAACCGTATTTTTATGCCACCTATTTCAACTAACATGGCCGATAAAGGATATGTTACAGATGATTTAGTAGCACACTATTCTGCACGTGCAAAAGGTGGAGTTGGACTTATCGTTACTGAAGTTGTAACTGTAGAACCAACTTATGTATATCTTCCAGGAGATATGTCAATTTATGATGATAGTTTTATTCCAGGATGGAAAAAATTGGTGGATGGCGTACACCAATATGGAACTAAAATCTTAGCACAATTGTTCCACCCAGCTTATATGGCATTCCCAGTTCCAGGAACACCTCAATTGATTGCACCAAGTTGTGTGGGTCCTTACTATGCACAAAGTGCACCAAGACCTGCAACAATTGAAGAATTACACACAATCGTTGACCAATTTGGTCAAGCGGCTCACCGTGTACAAATTGCCGGTGGTGATGGCGTTGAAATTCAATGTGCTCATGCCCACGGATTATTAGGTGGATTCTTAACACCACTATATAATAAACGTACGGATGAATATGGAGGAAGTCTAGACGGACGTTTACGTCTATGCTTAGAAGTTATCGCATCTGTTCGTAAATACTGTGGAGATGACTTTATTATTGATGTTCGTATTAGTGGTGATGAATATAGTGAAGGTGGATTGACATTAAATGATCAAATCTATGTTTGTAAACAATTAGAAAAAGCCGGAGTTGACTTTATTCACGTATCTGGTGGTAACACAATCAAACGTGGATCAAGTATGCCTGCTCCAGGTACAAGTCCAGCACCTCACGCTCACTCAAGTGAAGAAATTAAAAAGCATGTAAATATTCCAGTTGCGACTGTAGCTCGTATCAATGAACCATGGATTGCCGAAGAATTAATCGCAAATGAAAAATGTGACATGTGTATGATTGGACGTCCAAACTTATGTGACAGTGAATTCGCAAATAAAGCATTTGAAGGAAAAGTAGACGATATTCGTCCATGTATTGGATGTGGTCGTTGTTTAACAGGTATCATGATGGGTAAACGTATTTCTTGTACAGTAAATCCAAGCGTGGAAGATGATACAATTGCACCTGCTGAAACAAAGAAAAAAGTTTTAGTTATTGGTGGTGGTCCTGCTGGTATGGAAGCAGCATATGTTGCAAAAAAACGTGGACACGAAGTTGTTCTTTGTGAAAAATCGAATGAACTTGGTGGACAATTAAGACTTGCGGCTGTTCCAATCGCGAAACAAGAATTGTGTAAAGTTATTAAATTTATGATTCGTCGATTAGATCATGAAGGTATTGAAGTTCGTTTAAATACAGAAGTCACAAAAGAAATGCTTGAAAATGAATTTAAAGATTACGAAATCGTATGTTCAAGTGGAGCTACACCAAAAGAAATTCCACCATTCAAAGTATTCAAAAATTGGATGACTGCAGACGATGTATTATCTGGAAAGAAATATCCAGGACGTAACATTGTTGTATTAGGTGGTGGAAGTGTTGGATGTGAAACAGCGGATTATTTAGCACCATTAATCAATGACTTATTCCCAATGAATCGTAAGATTACATTATTAGAAATGACAAATAACTTAATGCCTGGTGAAGGTGGAGCTGCAAAATCTAGATTGACACAAAGATTGATGCAGAAAGGTGTTCGTATTGAATTGAATGCACAAGTAACAAATGTGGATGAAGAATCTATTACTTACGTAAAAGAGGGTGTTGAACACAAAATTACAGAAGCAGATACTTTAATTTTCGCTGTCGGATATGCGCCTAAGAAAGTGGAAGTGGAAGCAGAAAATGTACACTATATTGGGGATTGTGAAAAAGTAGGAACTTTAAAAGATGCGATCACAAATGCGCATGAAATTGCTAAAAATATCTAGGAGAAAATATGACAAGTAAATTATTGCAACCGATTCAAGTTGGTAACTTAACTTTTAAAAATAGAATTATGTTTCCCCCTTTGACAACAGGATATGAAGAAAGAGACGGATCGATTGGGCCTCGTTCATTAGCTTTCTATACAAGACTTGCACAAGGTGGATGTTCTTATATCGTTATTGGTGATGTGGCTCCTGTTCGTACGGCAAGTCCTACACCAAAACTATATGATGAATCGCAAATTGAAATGTATAAAAAATTAGCTGATGTCTTACATGAACACGATTGTAAAGTAGCTTTACAATTGTTCCATCCAGAATATGATGTTCAAGGCGTTGGAAAAATGATCATGGAAGCTGGTATTGCTGGTCAATTGGCGGCAAAAGCAAAGGCTGCAAATGATGTAGAAGAGGCTGAAAAACAACAAAAAATCTGTGACGAATTGACAAAGGGTGCATACGCAAAATTACATCATGATATGCAGCACTTTGTGACGGAAGCAAGTGTTGAACAATTAACAGCTATTAAAAACAGCATTGCCCAATGTGCTAGAAAAGCGCAAAAAGCAGGTATTGATGCGATTGAAATTCATGGTGACCGTTTATTAGGTTCATTATGTTCAAAGTTATTAAATCATCGTACAGATAATTATGGTGGTAGCTTAGAAAATCGTACGCGTTATGCATTAGAAGTTTTACAAGCAATTAAAGAAGCGGCTCCATCCATGATGGTTGAATATAAACTTCCAATTATTACAGTCAATCCAGATGGATCTTTACGTGGTAAAGGTGGTTTATTGGAAGATGAAGCGGTTGAATTCGCAAAAATGTTAGATGCAGCAGGAATTGATATGATTCAAGTGGCTCAAGCTAACCACACAGGAAACATGGGCGATACAATTCCTCCTATGGGTGCTGTTCCTTATAACTGGACGTTAGGTGCTTGTGAAAAAGTGAAAGCCGTTGTTTCTTGTCCTGTGGCAACAGTGGGTCGTGTTGTTAGTGTTGAAGCTGGTGAAAAGATTCTAGAAGATGGTACAGCAGATATCATTGGATATGGAAGAAGTTTATTAACAGATCCAGATATTGCCAATAAAGTGGAAAAAGGTGAATGCATTCGTGAATGCTTGAACTGTAATAAAGGTTGTGTAGATGCCATCCAATCTCGTCGTTACTTAAGCTGTGTTTTAAATGCCGAAAATGGAGATGAAGAAACAATTTTCATTCAACCATGTACAGAAACGAAGAATGTCGCAATCGTAGGTGCAGGTCTTGCTGGTTTAGAAGCAGCTCGTGTAGCTTATAAACGAGGACATACAGTGACTGTATTTGAAAAATCAGATCGCTTAGGTGGACAAATCAATATTGCTTCAGTTCCACCAAGAAAAGATGAAATCTTACGTTCTGTTCAATACTATGAAAAATTCTTGTCCGATAAAGTAGATATTCAATTAAACCATGAACCAACAATGGATGAATTGAATGGATTTGATCATGTTATCTTGGCAATTGGTGCTCACAATATGGATCTTCCTATGTCGGTAGAAAATTCAAATGTTGTATCCAGCTGGGATATCTTGAATGGTCAAGAAGTATCTGGTAAATGTGTTGTTTTAGGTGGAGGTTTAGTAGGTGCTGAAACGGCTGAATATTTGGCAAATAAAGGTCTAGAAGTTTCAATCGTTGAAATGATGGATAAGATTGCAGCGCAAGAATCTGAAACTGTATTGCCATTGATGGAAGCTGATTTTGAAAAACACAATGTTCAAAAATTTGTGAATACACGTGTTAGTGAAATTAAAGATAATGTAATCTATGCAGTGAATACAAAAGATGAAACAAATGTTGAAATTGCAGCAGATACCATTGTAAATGCATTAGGTTCTAAAAAGAATGTATTTGATGATAGTAAGTTAACTGTTCCATTCACTTATGTAGGAGACTGCAGTGGTGAAAGAACAGCAGATATCGCAAGCGCTATTCGTACAGGATATAAGGCTGCCAATGAAATCTAAGAGGGTGTGAAAACACCTTCTTTTTTTGGTATAAAAATGACTGTGGTTCATAAATGTATAAATTATATATAATATATATCTCAAAACGGTATAAAAATAATGACCATAGCTCATAAAATTTACACATTTGAAAATTTGTCTATTAAAAACTCATTTTTAAAGAACTAGAATGAAACTATAAATGAAACCGGAGGAAGAGTTATGAATTTTAGTTCTTTACAGAGTAGTGTTCAAAAGTTTGGAATGAATCAGGCATTAAAATATTTGGAGAAGGATCCAGAAACCAATATTCCTAAATTAATGAATTTAGTAGATAAGGTTATGCCTGAAGGTTGGTATGGTTCGCAGCGTAAAGTGATTCGTGAACAAATCGATGAAAAAGGTGTTTGGTATGACTACATTTTAAAGTTGTATGATTTGGATGCAGATGTTCGGCAGACTGTATTTAAAAACTTTATTTTTAATGCGTCTTTAAATGGTAGTACAAAACAAGAGGAATTGTCAGAAAAATATAATTGTAATATTCCTTGGGCCGTATTATTAGATCCAACATCTGCATGTAACTTACATTGTACAGGTTGTTGGGCTGCTGAATATGGACATCAATTAAATTTATCTTTAGATGATATTGATTCGATTATTCGTCAAGGAAAAGAATTAGGTACTTACATGTATATTTATACGGGTGGAGAACCTTTAACACGTAAAAAAGATGTGATTAAAATTTGCGAAATGCATCCAGATTGTGCTTTCTTGTCTTTCACAAATGGTACATTGATTGATGAAGAATTCTGTCAGGATATGTTGCGAGTTAAAAACTTTGTGCCAGCCATTAGTTTAGAAGGTTTTGAAACAGCGAATGATTCTAGACGTGGTGATGGTTGTTACAATTCTGTAAAACGTGCCATGGAATTATTAAAGAAACACAAATTGCCATTTGGAATTAGTACTTGTTATACAAGTGTAAATTATAAAGATATCGCAAGTGATGAATTCTTTGATTTAATGATTGATGCAGGTGCTTTATTCTGCTGGTTCTTCCACTATATGCCAGTAGGAAATGGGGCTGTAAAAGAATTGCTTCCAACACCAGAACAAAGGGCGTATGTTTATCATCAAATTCGTAAGTTCAGAAGTGAAAAACCGATTTTCACTATGGATTTCCAAAATGATGCGCAATATGTTGGTGGATGTATTGCTGGAGGCAGAAGATATCTTCATATCAATGCCAAAGGCGATGTAGAACCATGTGTATTTATTCATTATTCGAACTGTAACATTCACAATACAACATTACTCGATGCACTTAGATCTCCTTTATTCCAGGCTTATCATGATAATCAACCATTTAATGAAAATATGTTAAGACCTTGTCCAATGTTAGAAAACGCTGGTCGTATTCAAGAATTGGTGAAACAAAGTAAAGCAGTCAATACAGATTATGAATCCCCAGAAGATGTGGATCACTTATTGGAAAAGACGGTTCCATATGCAAAAAACTGGAAGCCAATGGCTGACAAGCTTTGGGATGAACAAAAAAAGTAGACAAATTAAAAAAATGAGTATAAAATTTTCAGCTAAGAAGGAGGGATAAAATGAAGAAAAATAATAAGCGTTTTTCGGGAATATCCAAACTTCCAAATGGAAATACTTCAAATAAAATTGTTCCAGGATGTATTGTACTTGAAGGCGGAGCTTTTCGAGGTTTATATACATCAGGGGTATTAGATGCTTTAATGCAGTTTGAAATCAATATGCAGTGTACAGTAGGCACAAGTGCAGGGGCACTAAACGGATTTAACTATGTGGCTGGTCAAATTGGTCGTAGTGCTAGAATTAATTTAGGGTATCGCCACGATTCTCGTTATGTTGGTTTAGAAGCTTTTAAAAACAACAAAGGAATCATTGGATTTGATTTTTTGATGAAAGGAACTCAATATTTTGATCCATTAAATACACCTCGTTTTATGAATCCAACGCGTGATTTTATTGCGGTATGTACAAATTGTAAAACGGGAAGGCCCGAATATTTTAGTAAAAATAAAACGCAGGATATTTTTAAAGCTGTACAAGCCAGTGCAACCATGCCTTATGTTTCAAAAATGGTTGAAATTGAGGATGGCTTATACTTGGATGGTGGCTGCAGCGATAAGATAGCGTATCAATGGGCGTTGGATCATGATTATGAGAAAATCATTGTGGTTCGTACACGTCAAAGAGAGTATCGAAAGAGTGAGACTAATCCTTTGGTTCAAAAAATGACGAAAAGATTGTATGCTGAATATCCAGCTTTAGAACAGAAGTTGGAATCGATGAATAGTGACTACAATAGACAGTGTGATGAATTAGTAAGGCTTGAAAATGAGGGAAGAATCTTTACGATTGCCCCAAGTAAGCCAGTGAATGTATCGCGTGTAGAGGGAGATGTGGATAAACTCGCTGATCTTTACTACATGGGATATTTGGATGGGTTGAATCAGATTCAAAGAATCAAAGAATATTTAGAAATTGATTAAGAGGCGATGCCTCTTTTTCGTTTTGTGTTAGAATAAGTGTAGGTGATTTTTATGGTACAAGAAAGACAACAAGAAATCGTAAATGAATTATTAAACTATATGGATACATTAGAAGATGGTAGCGAAGTCAGTACTTGGGATTTAATGGATGAAGTATTTAACTATCAACGTTTCAATGATGGATATTGTTTTAATGATTTTAAAATTAGCGAAGAAGAATTTATTTCGTTAGATTCGCTATTAAAGGAAAGTGCAATGAAAGAGGGATTCTTTATTGATGACTCTATTTATCAAGATGTGATTGGAGCTTTTCCTTTTAGTTTGACATTTGTAGTAAGGAAATAGGTATGGAAAAATTAGAAACATTGATTCAAGAATTATATCAAGAGGGGACTCGTGAAAAAAATATGGAGGTTCTTTCGCATATTCGTAAATTGGCAAAAGAAGAAAAACAATTTATTATTCCTGTCGGGGATGCGAATGGTGAAAAAGTCTATCGAAGATTATCTTTAGATGATGGTCAAGATGTATTTGTAGCTTTTACTACACAGGCTCAAGTGGATTTGGGTCAGGCTACAGAAACATTAAATCAAAGTGTGATGGATGTACTCCATATGGTGCATGATACACAAGGTGTAAGTGGAGTTGTATTAAATCCTTGGAAAGATTCGTATTTTTTACCAAAAGTTTTAATTGAAATGATTTTAGACAATAAGAATTTAGAGAGTGAAATCAAAGTAGTAAAAGGAGATATCACTACTTTTGATGGAGATTGTATTGTCAATGCAGCGAATGAATCGCTTTTGGGTGGCGGCGGTGTAGATGGCGCTATTCATAGAGCAGCCGGTCCCATGTTACTTGAAGAGTGTAAGCTATTAAATGGTTGTCATACAGGTCAGGCCAAGATTACTAAAGGGTATGATTTAAAGGTAAAGTATGTAATTCATACTGTGGGACCCATTTATTCAGGACAACATGAAGATGAGCATATGTTAAGAGATTGTTATTGGAATAGCTTAACGTTAGCTCGTAAGAATGATATTCATACTATCGCTTTCCCAGCTATTTCATGTGGCGTTTATGGCTATCCAGTAGAAAAGGCAGTGCCATTAGTATTAAAGACAATTGCGGATTGGTTGGATGCGAATAGTGATTATACAATGAAAATCAGTTTGTATTGTTTTGACGAAGAAACGACAAAGGAATATCAAAAATATACAACGTATCAGGGAGAGTAGTCTTCCTGATTCTTTTTATTATCTATTTAGAAAAATTTCTAAATAGAGTTGAAATTATATTTAAAAGGTATATAATCTATTTAGAAATATTTCTAAATAGGTGGTGATATTTTGTTTGAAAAAACATTTAAAGCTTTGGGTGCTCCAGTCAGAAGAGACATTTTGAGTTTATTAAAAAAAGGCAAGATGTCAGCTGGAGATATTGCAAGTCATTTTGATATGTCTCAGGCAACTGTTTCTTATCACTTATCCTTATTAAAGGATGCAGGTTTGATTTGTGAAGAGAAGGATAAAAATTTTATCTTTTATCAAATTAACGCATCTGTTTTTGAGGAGATGTTGTGTTATTTTAAATCTTTTATTGGAGGGAATGAAGATGTTGAAAAATAAATGGTTTATGTTTAGTTTAGCTTTGTTTGTGATTCCTTTGGTGTTGAATCTAGTTTTCTATAATCAACTACCGGATGTTGTGCCAACCCATTTTGATGTAAATGGACAAGTCAATGGAACAATGCCTAAGTTTATGGGTTTATTTGGTATGTTATTCTTGTGCTTGGCAATTCATGTATTTACTTGTTTTGTGACGGTAAAAGATCCAAAGCGAAATAATATTCCAGATTTTATGATGAATATTCTATTTATGATTTGTCCTGTTGTTTGTATTGTGACAAGTATGACAATTATTTATTTTGGCTTGGGGTATTCTTTTGATGTTAGTTTTGTGATGAATATTCTAGTGGGTGTATTACTAATTGTATTAGGAAATTATTTGCCAAAAGTAAAACGGAATTATGCGGTTGGAATTAAAACTTCATGGGCATTGAATAGTGATGAAAACTGGGTGTTGTCAAATCGTGTGGGTGGCTATTGTATGGTCATTGCTGGAATTTTATATATAGTACTTGGATTACTTGGTTATGTGACAATGGGCATTGTTGTGATTCTTGTAGCGACTATTATTCCGTGTATTTATAGCTACATATTATTTAAGCGAGGAATTTAGTTTCCTCGCTTGATTTCGTTTTGGATGCATTTGAATAAGACTTGAATGGTTTCACTAATCATTTTCTTCGTTTGACTATCCATATTCTGAATGGATTTGATCATCTCAATCACATCGATATTCTGTCTGAAATCCTTTGGGTTTTCATAATCTGAAAAGATAGAGTAAATGGTATCAATAACTTGTTTGCGTGTATTGACATCAATGGATTTAAGCCATTTTGATAGTGTGGATTGTGTATGTTTGGATAGTTGATCATTTTGTTCTAGATAAATAAAATCACCGTTTTCAACGCACCACGTAAATGGATCATGTTGAAGGATGGATATGGCATCACTTTGGATGATTTGATAATTATTTGTTTCTTCAAGTAAGAGTCCAATAACACTCGATTGTGGTATGGTCTTAAATACTTTCTTATCGGTTTGATAAGGTGTAAGAAATCCAGGCCCATCATGATTGTAGATACAAAAAATTGAATTATGCGTATATATACCTGCGTAAAGTGCTAAATTAGCTCCTTTGGAGTGTCCGCCTAAGATGAGTTTGTGTTTTGTCTTATAGTTGTTTACATAGTTTAATGCAGAAATTTGACTTGGAATATTTTCTTGAAAGCATAGATTAAAATCTTCTTTCCATCCTACAAAGCTAGCATCGGTTCCGCGAAAGGCAATGTAGTCTGTTTGGTTGGGTAAATGAAAAGTCATGGCACAGAATTGTTTTTCATTATCTTTGTCAAAATTCGTTTGTAGATGAGAAATGGTAATGGCTTCATAGCGAAGGGAGTGTATGCATTGAAGGAATAATTCTTCGTTTAATTCAGGTACTCGGGTATCAATGCATAAAGTATCAATCTCATTTTCAAATTCAGTTAATAAATGGACTTCGGATTCAATGTCAATGCTTGAGTTTTCAAATTTAATATAGGAGATTTGTGAGAGACTCAAAGAGTCCACATTATTAAATGGGTATTCTTCAAGGGTTAAATTTCCGTATTCTTTAATGTAGTCAATGATGTTTTTCATAGCTTTATTGTAGTTCATAAATACATTTATTGAAATATGTTCATCGTGATTTTTAAAATAATCCAAGTTCGTATACAATAAGGTTAGTGAAGGTGGATTGCTATGTTGATATTTGGGATTTTGAGTATTTGTCTGAGTTTAGACGTATTTGTATGTGCACTAGAACAGGGGGCTTCAATTCGTAATATTCGCTTTTCAAAAGCATTGGTTTATGGATTGATTTTTGCGCTATGCAGTTCGGGTATGTTTTTATTAGGACATGGAATGTCCACATATATTTTTGGACGTCCATTGGCAACATTGAATAAATATGTTGCGATATTTGTCTTTTTGATTCTTGGAATTGGAATGGTCATTTATAGTTTTAAGCGTGGAAAGTTTGTGGAAAGACTACAAGAGTTTGATACAAAACAAATTATTAAATTGGCTCTTATTGGAGGATTAGACTGTTTCTTTGTCGGAGTTGGTTGTTATTATATGAATCTTCCTTATTTGATGGAGTCTTTAGTTTTATTTTTAATTGTACTTGCTGGCTATATGATTCATTTTTATATTGGATATTATAATGGGGCCGGATATCAAAAGGCTTATTATTTTCTTTGCGGAGTCGTATACTTATTTATGAGCTTATCATTAATTTTTAAATTAATTCGATTGTAGAGGTGATTTCATGACATTTAATGAAAAGGTGACAATGAAAGATCTTCTGAGTGAGGGATTATATATTTTGATGCAACAAAAGCCTTTCGAAAAGATCACAATCAAACAGATTTGCGATAAAACAGGTGTTATTCGTGGAACTTTCTATAATCATTTTATGGATAAGTATGAGGCTTTAGAATACTTGATTCATCGTATGTTTTATAAAGGGATTGAGCATGAATCCAATCCTCAAATTATAAAACACATCTTTCAGACTGTAAGTGATAATCGTGATTTTTTTAAGTCTTGTTACAGAATCACAGGACAGAATGGTTTTGAAGATTTAATGAGTAATGTGTTTAAAGAAATATTTAGAAATGTATTTTCTTATTTAGATGTGACTGGGATGGATTCAAGGTTCACAGTAGATTTTTTAGTGGATTATTATGCGAATGATTTATTATACTTTTTAAAGTATTGGATTTCGCATAATTTTGAACCGGATGTAGAAACATATTATGCCAAGATCGATGTTTTATTTAAAAACAGTATTAAAGAATTAAATATTCGATATATGGATAAATCTTAAATTGACAAATTGTGTATTGTCTAGTAGGATAAAAGCGTATAAAAAGGCAATGAAGAGGGCGAGTACCTTTTAGAAATACTTTAGAGAGCTTTTGGTTGGTGAAAAAAAGCGTAGGACTAATTGGGAATAAAGACTTGGAGCTATTTGTATTTCCTGCATTAAAGGAAGCGCTGTTTATAGACAGTGACTAAGGCTGGGCAAAGTGATTTGTCTGGTAAATTAGGGTGGTAACACGAGCACTTCGTCCCTTTGTGGCAAGTGCCTTTTTTTATGGATAAAAGAAAAAGGAGAAAACAATGGAAAAGTTAACGCAACAAGAACAAGTTCGTCGTCAAAAGATGCAAGATTTGATCGACATGGGTATTGATCCATTTGGATCTCGTTATGATCGTACTTCAAATTCAGGTATTATCAAATCATCTTATGAAGACAAGACAAAAGAAGAATTAGATGAATTACAAGTAACTGTTAAAATTGCAGGTCGTATCATGACGAAGCGTCGTCAGGGTAAGGCTGGTTTTATGAACATCCAGGATCGTGAAGGTCAAATTCAGATTTATGTTCGTAAAGATGAAATTGGTGATGATCAATATGAAATCTTCAAGAAAAATGACATTGGAGATATCGTAGGTATTGAGGGTACTGTCATGAAAACAGATCATGGACAATTGTCTGTTCGTGCTAAAAACTATACACACCTTTCAAAATCACTTCGTCCATTACCAGAAAAATTCCATGGTTTAACAGATGTTGAAGAGCGTTTCCGTCGTCGTTATGTAGACTTGATCATGAATCCAGAAGCTAAGCATATTGCACTAACAAGACCAAAAATTATTCGTGCAATCCAACACTATTTGGATGGTCAAGGTTTAGTGGAAGTTGAAACTCCAGTTATGCAACCAATCTTAGGTGGTGCAAGTGCTAGACCTTTCGTAACGCACCACAACACATTAAATATGGATTTCTATTTGCGTATCGCAACTGAATTACCATTGAAACGTTTAATCGTTGGTGGGTTAGAAGGTGTTTATGAAATTGGACGTTTATTCCGTAATGAAGGTATGGATGCGATGCATAACCCTGAATTTACAACAGTTGAAGCGTATGTTGCTTATAGTGATTTACACGGAATGATGGACTTGATTGAAGGCTTATTTGATTCTGTCGCAAATGAAGTATTGGGTACTACAGATATTACTTATCAAGGAACACAATTATCATTAAAAGCTCCTTTCAAACGTATTCACATGGTTGATGCTATCAAAGAAGCTTGTGGTGTAGATTTCTGGCAAGATATGAGTTATGAAGAAGCTGTTAAATTGGCTGAGGAACATGATATTGAAGTTGAAAAGATCCATAATACAGTTGGACACATCATCAACTTATTCTTCGAAAAATATGTTGAAGAAACAATTGTACAACCAACATTTGTATATGGTCATCCAACATCAATTTCTCCATTAGCTAAAAAGAATAAGAAAGATCCTAGATTTGCGGATCGTTATGAATTGTTCATTTGTGGACACGAATATGCGAACGCATTCTCTGAATTAAATGATCCAATTGATCAAAGAGAACGTTTCGAAAAACAATTAGAACTTCGTGAATTAGGTGATGATGAAGCCAACGAAGTGGATACAGATTATGTAGAAGCATTGGAATATGGTCTTCCTCCAACTGGTGGTGTAGGACTTGGAATTGATCGTTTCGTAATGTTATTGACAGATCAAAGAACAATTCGTGAAGTATTATTATTCCCGACAATGAAGTCCTTAGATGGTGTAAATAAGAAAAATGATGTAAATAATA